>VFQQ010000105.1_pt1 | contig 218771 bp, 197 predicted proteins | sample 3512341 | NCBI WGS metagenome assembly VFQQ01 (sample SAMN10412373, study PRJNA504923) | tailings metagenome | isolation source: Relicate 2 Philex TSF1 revegetated site | place: Philippines: Tuba, Benguet | collected 2017-08-29 | reverse complement strand
TGAATTTCAGGAATATGCACAACCTTTTTTACAAATTTCAAACCGCACAACGGGTTATTATATATTTTTTTTTCCTTCAATTTTATTTTGAATGAGTCCATCTCCAGTGTGTTGCCTGCCTGAGACAATATTTTTTTGCTGAATTAAAACTTTTTCATCACGTAAATAATATAATTCTCATAACCTTTAAATAAATACAATATGAAACAAACAACAAAGAACTACAATTACTTCATTTTTAACACTTCTGACTCACCTAGCCTTATCGCAAAACACTTAGGAATAGAGCTTTCCGAGGTCAACAAGATGACTAACTGGCAAGATGGTACGCAACTAATGATGTCGTTTATGGACTTAGGCTCAAATACACATCCGTACGTAATGATTCGCGACACACAGCAAGAATATAGAGAAAAAATTGGCAAAGGATGGTTTTCGCCCGATTCGAAACATTACTTTGGACTTTCAACCGATAGTTATCTCGACAATCTTGTCGCAACATTAATTTTTGTGTCCAAAAAACTCCCAGAACTGGAAGGACTGCTTCAACATTTTAAAAGAGAAACTGCAACAGATGATGACCAAGAAGACTTGGAGCGTTACGAGGCATTTATTTCAGGTTTAAAGACAGAGACCCTTTGGCACCTCCACTCGGAGGATTATTTCCACTTTGACCTCTACATTTGAGAATCAACCAAAATCCCAGTTCACATTTCAGAACTCAGAGCTCATCAACTGCGGCAAATCAATGGCTTCGAAAGTGGTGATTTCTAATCCCCTTAGATAAGTCAATGTAACAGCTAGGCTACTATGGCCCATAAGTTGAGAGAGCATCTGCAAGTTTTTGGTTCTTTTGAATACCTCAATAGCGCCTGAATGCCTGAATGAATATATGGTTTGGCCCTCTTTTATCAGGCCAGTGGTCTTTCTAAACTTGGACCAGAGGCCTTTAAAGTAATCTTCACTAAAGGGAGCGCTGTGCCCACTGAATAGATTTACTCGCTGGTCTTCTGCTCGAATTGCCAACAACTCCTTTTTTATATAATCAGGTACAGGCACAATTCTATTGCGTTGTGACTTGTTCTGAGCACCACTGAGGCTCAGTATGGTAAGGTCTGCATTAAATGCTCCCCATGATAGGTTCCTAACCTCTTGGTGTGGACGTAACAGCATCCCATAGGTTAGAAGGCAACAGACATAAAGATTGTGATTAAAAGCCTTTAGAGCGGATAAAACCTCATCCACATTATCGAAGGGTCGATGCAGAGTCTCCTGCGACTTACGCAAGCGAATTTCGGTAATTGGGCTTGGTAACTGCACTCTTTCATACTCCTCATTTAGAAGCGCTGAAAAATTTAATCTCAGGTTTTTCTGAGCCCTTGGGCTTTTAGTTACATAGAGAATAAAATCAAAAATTAATGACTTGCTGAGCTGCTTCAAGGTCAAACTCACAAAACCCTTGAAACACTCAAATTCTTGCCATTTGACTACAACCCTGCGCAAATCTCGGATGTAATGGTGCGAGTAGCCCAAATTGGCTTTAAGCTTGTACTGTCTTTGTAGTATTTCATTTACTGTAGGGTCTTCTACATGGGTGGTGGTTGATATGGAAGCTTCTTGCCTCTCCATCACTGCTTCCTCAGGTGTCCAGCCATTTCTGAGCGCCACTTCGAAGGCTGATTTTAAAAGCTCAACTTCTTTTACCCTGTCTTTGGATGAAGTAAAATTCGGCTGAAGATTTGCCCCAATGGGCTCCCCGTTGGAATATCGGTAACGCTTCTTATTGAAGTAAACACTAATGTATACCCTTCCATCGGTTCGAGTGCCGACAGACACTCTTGATAAAACAGATTTTCGCATTTATGACACCTTTTAGCGCCAAATGGTACTTAGTCTTCGAAAAAATAGGAATTGGTTGAAATGAGTGACGATGGCTATGAATTATGAATCCTACGCTCTAACCAACTGAGCTACCTCGCCGAATTGGGTTGCAAATATAGGAGGTTGATGTTGAAAAGTAGAAAACATTTTCGGCTGCATTTGTAAAAAAGTCTTCCATTCCTCATACCGAACAACTATACTTGCGAAGCAGCCCCCTTTGGGCTCGCCGAAAGGAGCGAAGGATGGAAAACCGCGTGAAAAACAAGCTTGAGTACCTGTTCCATTGTTCACCCAAACTGCTTTACCGCTTCATTTCCAGCCCCTCGGGCTTCGAAGAGTGGTTTGCCGACAGGGTGAATGTGCACAACGAGGTATACGAATTTTATTGGGACGAAAGCAGCAACAAAGCCTTGCTGATTGAAAACAAAATCAACAGCCACTGCCGCATGCGTTGGATGGAAGCCGACGAGGAAGAGTTTTTCGAATTTCGCATCCGCCAGGATGAATTAACCGGGGAAGTTTCGCTTACCATTACCGATTTTTGTGATGCCAATGATCTTGAAGACAATCAAATGCTTTGGGATCAGAGTGTGCAACAGCTGCGCAGTCGCATTGGCGCCTAAAAAAACACTCCTGCGTGAAAATACTTTCCCGCTGGCTGCTAAAAGCCTTTTTCGGTCCGTTTGTGCTCACCTTTTGCATCGTGCTTTTTGTGCTCATGATGCAGTTCTTGTGGGTATACATCGATGATTTTGTAGGCAAAGGTCTCGAGTGGTACATCATTGCCGAAGTATTGTTTTACGCCTCTGCCAGCTTTGTGCCATTGGCCTTGCCGCTGGCCGTTTTGCTGTCGAGCATCATGACCTTTGGTAACCTGGGCGAATTTTATGAGCTCACCGCCGTAAAATCGGCGGGGGTAAGCCTGTGGCGCTTTGCCCGTCCACTTACCCTCTTGGTAGTGCTTATGATGCTGGGGGCGCTTTATTTTTCGAACACCCTACTTCCCATTTCGCGCCTCAAATTCGGTTCGCTTTTGTACGATATTCAGCAGAAAAAACCCGCCTTGTCGCTCAAACCCGGTCGGTTTTACACCGAAATTGAAAATTACGCCATCCGCATTGGCAGCAAGAGCGAAGACAACAAATTGCTCAAAGACATCCTCATTTACGACCACACCGCCGGCCGAGGCAATACGGTGGTGCTGGTGGCCAAATCGGGCGAAATGGCGCAAACCCCCGACGAGCGTTATTTAAAACTGCGCTTGTTCGATGGTTACTCCTACGAAGAAGTGGCGCCCAAAGAAGGCCAATATTACCGCAAACCGCACTTGCGCACCCGCTTCAAAGAGCAGGAAATTCAATTCGACTTATCGGCTTTTACGCTCAAACGCACCGACGAAGAACTTTTTAAAGACTACTACGCAATGCTGCAATTGCAGCAGCTCAAAAAGGTAATCGACTCGCTAGAGCTCGATTATGCCAAACGCGACCGCGAACTGCTGTCGATTACCGACAACTTTTTCCAATTTCAAAAAGACAGCCTCTTTTTAAAATCGCAAGCCAGCGCCGGTGCGGTGGCCATGTTGGGGAGCAATTGGTTTGAGCAGCTCGACAAAAACGAGCAGCAAGAAATTTTACGCGACGCAGTAAACAACGTACAAAGCATCAAGGGCTACACCGTTATGCGCGATCGCGAAATGGATGCCCGGCGCAACATCCTCAACCGGCATTACCTCGAGGGCCACCGCAAATTTGCGCTCTCCTTTGCTTGTTTCCTGCTTTTTTTGGTGGGTGCCCCCTTGGGTGCCATCATTCGCCGGGGTGGTTTGGGCTTGCCCATGCTTTTCAGCATCATCCTCTTCCTCATTTACCATGTGGTAAGCATGACCTCCGAAAAACTCGCCCGCGACAGCCTGGTAGAAGTGCATTTGGCCATGTGGATTTCGAGCTTGGTGCTGTTACCTGTGGGTGTGTTTCTGTTGGTTAAGGCCAACAACGACTCGCGCCTGTTCGATGCCGGATCGTACAAACGGTGGTTCAACCAACTCACCCAAAAATGGAGGCGCTCGCCCGCCCCATGAGCTTGCTTTTATGAAGGTATTGCTGCTCTACAACCGTATTCCTTTTCCATTGCACGATGGAGGCGCTTTGGCGGTGCACAGCATGGCCTACGGATTGAAGGAAGCCGGCTGTGAATTGAGGTTGTTTTGCATCAACGCCAGCCGCAGTTATGTAGCCGAAGGCGAAATTCCCGCCGATTTATTCGCGCAATTCGGCTTGCAGCAGCACCGGGTAAACACCCATTTGCATCCGTTGGCGGCCATTTGGAATTTACTGGAAGGCAGTTCCTACCACGTCAGCCGGTTTTATCACCCCCGCGTAGCCCAGGCCTTGGCCCATTTGCTGCAGGCCGAAACTTTTGATGTGATACAACTCGAAGCCACATTTATGGGTGTGTATTTGCCAGTAATTCGGAAAAACAGCAAAGCCAAGGTGGTTTTGAGGGCGCACAACATCGATTACCGCATATGGCAGCGCTTGGCTGCAGGTTGTACACAACCCCTCAAACGCTGGTATCTGAAACTACAAGCCCAACGTTTGCAGCAATTTGAAGAAGAACTTTACCGACAAACCGATGGTTGTTTGGCCATTTCACCTACCGATGCCATACAAATTGCCGCCATAGGCAATCAACCCGTTCAAACGGTGGGTATGGGCATTGCTATGCCCGAAGCCGCGCCCGAAACCCATTTTGAAGCGACCGATTGGCAGCGTTGTTTGTTTTTGGGCAGTCTCGACTGGCAACCCAACCAAGAAGCCGTGCAGTGGCTCAAAAACGAAGTGTGGCCTGCCATCAAAACCCAATCGCCCCAAAGCAGCTGTTTGGTAGCAGGCAAAAATTGCCCCAAAAACTGGCTGCAATCGGCTGTAAATGGATTCGAAATTGCTGGTTTTGTACCCGATGCCCGTGCCACCATGCTGCAAAACCCCTTATTTTTGGTACCTATGCGCTCGGGAAGTGGTATACGCATCAAAATTCTGGAAGCTTTGTCGCTCGGCTTGGCCGTGGTAAGCACACGCATAGGTGCCGAAGGCTTGGATCTAACCCACCGGCAACAATTGCTTTTGGCCGAAACACCCCAAGAATTTGCAGAAGCGGTTTACTGGCTGCAGCAGCAGCCGCACGAAGCCGTGGCCTTGGGACAAAGAGGCCAAGCCTGGGTGCGGTCGTCGTTCAACCGACTGCAACTCAGCAATACAGCAGTGGCGTTTTACCAACAACTCCTGGCATCATGATGCTTTGGCCTTTTCTTTTTGTTTCGGCTTCGGCACTCATTTTCCACAGCTATGTGCTTTTTCCAGCACACATGCTGCGGTTACAGCGCCGTGCGCCCAAACCTCAGGCACCAGCACCACACAATACCCCCCTGCGCGTTGATGTATTGATGGCTGCTTACAACGAAGCAGCGGTGATTGCGCAAAAAGTGCATTCGGTGCTTGGATGCGATTACCCGGCGCACCAACTGCGGCTTTTGGTAGGTTCCGATGCCAGTACCGATGGCACCGACGAGCTGCTGGCGTCGCTGGCAGAAAGCTATCGCGGCCGCTTGGTTTGGCACCGGTTTGAAGCACGCACCGGCAAACCCCCCATCATCAACCAGTTGGCGGCCAGCTCGCAGGCCGATATTTTGGTCATTACCGATGCCGATGCCCTCTTCCACCCCCATACCATCAGCGCCTTGGTAGCGCCTTTTGAGCAGGAAAAGGTTGGCGGTGTGCAGGCCCATGCCAATATTCGCATCACCGAAAACGATGTTGTTGCCCGCCAGGAAGCCAGCTATACGCAACGCGAAATGGCCATCAAAGCAGGCGAAGGGGTTTGGGGATGTGTAATTGGGGGATTTGGAGCGGCTTATGCGCTGCGCCGACAGCTGTTTAGGCCCGTACCGCAAGGATTTGTGGTCGACGATTTTTACACCTTTGCCGACTTGAACGTACAAGGCTACCAAACCGTGTTTAGTGCCGAGGCCGTTACCGAACTGCAAGTATCGGGCGACCAGCGGGTGCAATTTCGCCGCAAACGCCGCATTGGCAAAGGCAACTTCCAAAACTTGTGGCACTTCAAGCAGCTGCTTTGGGGCTTCAACCGCTTGAGTTACGTATTCTGGTCGCACAAAGCCTTGCGCTGGCTCAGCCCGATGCTGCTTTTCACCGCCTTGCTGGCCGCATGCCTCGGCAGCGGGCAGTTCAGTTGGCTGCAATGGGCCGCAGCAGGCATGGCAAGCGCCATTGGCTTGGCTTGTGTCGACTTGCTCCTGCGCCCCTGGGGCATCAGCAACCGCTTCATGCGCTTTTTGAGCCACTTTTTACTCATGAACCTGGCCCTCTTGCTGGGCTGGTTCGACTACCTGCGTGGCGACCGGCAGGTGCATTGGAACAATCGGGAACTCGATTAAGCCGTTTGCCCTTGTTTTGCCACTTAACATCGCAGAGCACCCAAGCTGCCCTTTGAATGGCCATACCAACCGAGATTTGGGCGAAAGACCACAACTACAAAAGGCCCCATGATTCGTTGAGAGGACAACCCCCGGTGGCCTTCCAAGAAAAACACAACAACCCTGTTCCACCTGTGCTCCGTTCCGCTTCGGTTAGGCTTTTGCTCCACGCCGCACAGGCAGGTCATTAACAACAACATGAAATGAAAAAGAATGTCTACTTTTAAGTCGTACTAGAAACGGGGAGCTTACACAAATCTAATAGCGGAGTCGAAGTATGGTCGCGATGGTAGAAGTACAAATAGTTTACGATGTATCCCTCTGTGGTAAGCGCGTGTTCGAGGCCATAAAGGAAGGTTTTACCGGTGTACAGGTGGCTACTTTTGGTGCTCATAGCATTGCTAAATTTCCATCATAACCCTACCTTGTATGATTCTAAAAAGCATTAATATTCGAAATATATTTTACCGATCTCACTTTTAAACCTGTAATTCTCACTCACGAATATTAACTATTGATAAGATAATAATGAGAAGCAACATAAAAGGTTGACCCCAAAGTGATAATCAAATACGCCCAGAAAAACAGTTCCCTACGAGCACCTGATTGAAATCTAGATATCAATATATTTCGTTTACATGGCAGGTAATATCTAAAGTAATTAGTTAAGGTTAATCCAAAATAAGTTAATCCTCCTAAAACAACATTACCTTCTCTATTCATAAGATGGTCTGATTCATTTAACAGAATCATTAAAAGCGTCAATAGATTGAAACTTTGCAGACCTGTAAGTAAAATCAAAGCATTTGTTAAAGGTAAATCATTTGTTTTCACAGCTGATAGTAACCGAACGAGTTCTAGATATATTATTCTGAACATAAAAGGCTAAAATTTGGGTTTTACATATCGAGGTTGAACTAAACTTGCATCGGGTAAACTCATAAGTGTTGAGGGCATTGATTGGGCTGGCCCTGCAGGCCCGTCTAGTGCTCCTGTCATGTTAAGCACCCCGTATCCCCCAGCTATTACCAGCCCTGGCACTCCACCTATAATTGCTGCACCACCACCAACTATTGTACTTGATATTAGCCTGCCAGGAGTTTGCTCACCAGAGGCGGTTTGAACTACGTCAATCGCTAATCCTGTAAAAAACAACCAATTAGTGGCTGTTTTAACTCCATTTTTTAAAGTAGAAGTTGCAACATTTGCGTTAGAGCCATTTGGAGTTGTGTATGAGACGTTATTGGACTTAACATTATTTAATCCGATTGCAGTAGCGTCAGTTACTACACCAACGGCCTGAACCGTTGTGCTGGCAGTTTGCAATGGCGTTCCAGGAGGAATTGTACGTTCAGCGTGAATAGATTGTACCCGCTGAGGTAAAGAAGGTGATTGGCCTGGTGAACTTCCTGTGGAATTCAAACTGGGTAATGTTGGCTGAATGGGAAGAGGAGTTGGATTTTGCTGAACAGTAGGACCTCCACCACCTTGGCTGCCTTCTTGATCTAAAAGGCCTGTCGGATCAACAAGTTTTATTGGATTCCATTGGCAGTAATTATAAGGTGAAAGCCAAAATCGCTTATCACTCATCGGATCCACACTCAACCACACACTCAATCCAGCCTCATAATACCTCGCCCCAAAATAACTGAGGTTCGTCTCCACATCCCTCTCCTTGCCGCTGAAGGTGTAGGGGCTGAGGTAAGCGGCGGTGTTTTGCTCATGTACAAGGTCTTCGCCAAAGGGTAGATATTGGAGGTGTTGGGTGGCATCGCCGTTGGCGTCGGTGATGAAGCTGCTGCTTCCGAGGCTTGTGCTGAGCGTAGTCGAAGCATGGTCGGAGTGGTAGAAGAACACCTGGTATTCGGCGGGTTGTTCGGGGGCATTCAACAGGGTTTCGAGGGCTTCGAGGCGCACATCGCCTGGGTAAAAGGCGTTGTAGTCGATGCCCAAGCACTCAAAATCGCGGCGGAGGCGTTCGGTCATGGTGGTACCTAGCTCAGTCACATCGCCCGAGAGGGGTGTTACGGGTTTGTCTTTTATGTTTTGTGCCACTTCCGGCGCGAGCGATTCGGCCAGTTTGCTGGCGATCCTTTGACCCGCTATGAAATAATGCTTGGTCATGGCTTGGTCGGTAATGGTAACCAGATCGCTTTGGTACCAGGTGCGCAAGTTGAGGTCGCCATAAGCTTGCCGGCCTTGGCCGTTGTTCCACATCTTAATAATTCACTAGTAACATTCAAAAATTTGTAGGGCTAAGGAAACTGCTCCTTAGAACGAAATTTAAATAATTTTTACTAAATACGGTCTAGATAAATCCGCAATGTTGAGTTGTTATTCGCAAAACCAAGGCATCAAATCGCAAAAAGGCTTATCAGTGGTAAGAAAGCCAACTGCCATGATAAGTAACAATGCTGCAGTACCAAGTAGCCTTACCTCAATAAGATAATGTCCACTTTTACCATCTCCAAACTTGACGGCCAGCACAATCAGCAAAGCAACAATCATCAATAAAAAACAACCAAAAAATATATTCATCATGGTTCTGTTGATTGAAGATTTTGTTTAACACCATATTCAACTCCCATATTCACTTTATTAATTTGTGCTTTGATCAGCTTTTTCACTGGGTCTTCGAATTGTGCTCGCTTCAATACTGCTTCTACAGGTGCAGGGGCTGTTTCAAAAGCGGCATCAACAGCTATTCCAGTTACATTTTCCGACGAGAATCCATCTCTACTGACTCTTGCAGAATGTTCTATAAACAATCCAGCAACTGAAATCCCTTCACCAACTAAAGCAACGGTCAAGGAAGCACCTTCAGTGAATGGTGCGGCAACATAGCCAGCTGCTGCAATCACATCTCCTGTCGTGTTAACCACTTTCCCTGTTTTTTCTATAACACGATTTATTTTCTGCTGCTGCTGCTGATATTGTTTGGTAGCTTTTTCTATTGTACCGGCTTTAACTGTATTCATTTGGTTCGTTCGAACATCATAATAAGAAGTGTTGCCATTTCTATGAACGAAAGTATGATGTTGATTGCCACCGTCATTTTTGACTCCTTCTCTTCTTTTCCAAGATCCGTCGGGCTGCTCATCAAAAATATGATCTAAAGCACCGTTCGGGTCAATTCTAAGAACAGGATTAAATTGACAATAATTGTAGGGTGACAACCATGGTCGGCTTTCAGCTTTCGGATCCACACTCAACCACACACTCAAGCCAGCCTCATAGTATCTGGCTCCAAAGTACGATAGATTCGTCTCCACATCCCTCTCCTTGCCACTGAAGGTGTAGGGGCTGAGGTAAGCGGCGGTGTTTTGCTCGTGTACAAGGTCTTCGCCAAAGGGTAGATATTGGAGGTGTTGGGTGGCGTCGCCGTTGGCGTCGGTGATGAAGCTGCTGCTTCCGAGATGGTCGGAGTGGTAGAAGAATACCTGGTATTCGGCGGGGTATTCACCTGCGTTAAGCAACCGCTCCAAGGCCTCGAGTTGGGCTTCACCTGGGTAAAAGGCATTATAGTCGAGGCCAACACAATCGAAATCGCGTTTGAGGCGGGTAGCGGTTGCTTCAGCCAAGTCGCGTATATCGCCCGAGAGCGGGGTTACGGGTTTGTCTTTGAGGCTTTGGGCTAGCTCAAAGACCACAAGTACTCCCCTTTGGTTTCGGTTCCAAAATAGCTCAAAAGACAAACCGAATTTCCACATACCTAAAACTTTGGCTGTAAAGCTAACCGCAGCGTCGCGGAGAAAGCAAGAATGTCGAAAAGTACTAAGTATTTTTTGACGGTTTGGCAGCGCAGAATAACTTTTCCAGTCAGTGCAGCATAAAGCTGAGCGCAAACCGCGAGGCAGCGGAGGCATTTGGTCTGCACCGCTACGCAGCTTGACCGGAGTCCGCAGAGTCTGACCTTCGGCTCAATTCAATCATGCGGATGATCAGAAAAACAATATGGGTGAGGAAAGTGCACAGCTTCGCCGGGTAAGTCACAAGCAATATAGCGCAAAAAACAACGGCTGATTCAATTGTCTAAAAAATGACTTCAGCATGATGGAGTAAAGCATACACGAGGAACCCACACTGCCTTTCTTGAAGTATTGCCTGCCTTTACAAATGCACAACAAACCCAAACAAGCTCCATTTAGCCCAGAAAAGGCATAAAAAAACCCGGCCGTTTCCGACCAGGTTTTTTATATCACTCCATTTGAGTGCAGGGCACTTACTTAGAAACCCAGTGACAGGCCTGCGTTTACGCCTGTAAAACCGCCAACACCAAAGTATTCTGCGTGTATACCAAAAATCAGGAGTTTCACACGCAAACCAACGCTGTAACGGAAAGCATTGATGGCATCGGGACTGATATTGATGGGCTCATTGAAAACACGATACTGCTCTCTGAAGGCTCCGGGTTGTGGTTCGGTGGCACCGTTTACCTTCAAACCGCTCAAGATGGCATAGTCACCAGCCGTGCGCAGCGAAAAAGTAGCGCGCTGCATGCCAGCACTTACATAAGGAGTGAACATCAACAATTTCTTCGACAAAATGATACCGTAACTCATAGAGGTAGCATCCATGGCAATGGCTTGATTGCTGTAATTGCCGGCAGCACCGCCAACATAGTCGAAGCCAACTGTAGGAGGCGACCAGCCTGGCCCAGTGGGTGGGGTATAAGCATCATACGTTTTGTTTTCGGGGCCAGGCAAGCTTACGCCCAACTCGAAATTCAATTTGGTGTAGTTGAAATAACCACTGAAGCTAAATGGCAATTTGTTTACAACTGGAATCCATTGTTTGATGTCGTGCTTAACACCTACACCCCACATACCGAATTTTCCATTCACGCCACCACCCAAAGACGACAAATCGAGGGTAGGCACGTAACGTACACTCACTTCGGTACCTTTAATCAAACCCAAATTCACCTGAGCGAATGGAGCTGCCATAAAATTTAATCCCAAACCTTGTGTCAAACCGTTTAAGGTGTCAATTACCAAACGGTTCGCCGGATTGGTAGGGTCTTGCGTACTCAATTCATAACCAGGTCCATCGCCTGCCGGGCCCAAAATGGTTGGAGCACTGTTGCCAAGCGGACGTAAATTATTCATTCCCAAAGCAGTAGGATCAAATGTTTGTTTGTCGGTTGGCACCATCACCAACGATGCACCCACTTGCACGTTAAAGCGAAGCAATTTCAAAGGGGCTGCCGAATTGTACCAGTTTTGTCCCAAACCAATGGCAAACGACTCGCCAAAAGGCCTGAAATAAGCATTAAGTAATTTGTCGGCATCTTCAACGCCCGAGCCCAAAACATCGATCACAGCAGCCTGGGCTTTGACTTGCTGTTGGTAAGCCGTACCCCCCAAAAGGGCTGCGGTGAGTACAGAGTAGCGTAGCAGTTTCATAATTAGTTGGTTTTTGTTGAGTCAAAGTTAGAATTATACTCTGTGCTGCAAAAAAAACAGTTACAAATTACCGCATTTGCGGTACATGGCTCACGCCAATAGGGTAGATACTTCGCGCAGCACGTCTTGCACCTCAATGCGGTTGATGCAAGGGTTTTGGGGATGAATACAATGTATTTGGTCGCAGGGATTGCAGGCCAGCTTTACATGCAAAAAGCGGTTATGTGGGCCATAAGGCGCAAATATCTCGGGTTGTCCGGGCCCAAACAAGGCAATTACCGGCACGCCCATGGCAGCTGCAATGTGCATGGGGCCACTTTCGTTGCCTACCATGAGCTTGGCCTTGCCCGCCAAGGCAGCATAGCTCAACAAATCGCCCTGACCAATAAAACTGAAAGTTTCGAAGGGCAAACGTTTGCGTATTTTTTCTACATCGGCGGCATCTTCATCGCCCCCAACAAACACCACTTGCAGCTCGTGGCGCTGGTAGAGGTATACGGCCAATTCGGCCCACTTTTGAAGGGCCCAGCGGCGCAGCAACTTGCGGGCACCGGTATGAAAAACCACAAAAGCACCAATATCGTTGCGTTGCAAAAACAAAGCCGCCTGCTGCTCTTGCCGGCGCGATGGATACAAACGGGGTACCACCTTGCCTGGTGCTGCAGGCAATAATGGGGCTACAATGCGTAAGTTAAAATCAACCTCATGCCCTTGCGCGCGTTTCCACAGGCGGTTTAGGAAGCGGTGACTGCCCCTGTCGACCCGGTGCGCCCACTGTCCCAGTGCAAAACGCAGACTTTTCCAATCGCCGCGCAAATCGGCCAGGTAATCGTACTTTCCTTTAAGCTGTCGCCATTCGGTTGCAACCACATCTACAGCAGGGTGGTTTTGCAGCAACGAAGCCATTTGGGGCTTGCAAAAAACCGTGAGCTCCGCCGCTGGGTAATGCTGCTTAAACTGCTCGAAAACGGGCAGGGTGGTCACCATATCGCCCAGCTCATCGCGCCGAATCACCAAAATACGCTTGGGTAGCCGACGCAGTGGGCGGCGGCCGAAATTCACCAGCAAACCCACCAACCAGGAGCAGAAAAACAAAAAACGCTCGGGCGCAAACATGCCGCAAATTTGAGAATAAATCGTTTGGTTGCGGCAACTTATCGGTATCGGGCGCCGAAAGCCCTGCGTTAGTGCCCGAAGATGCTATATTTACGGCCAACATGCGGCTTCGCTTTTTATACAATGCAGGGGTGGTGGTTTTGCTCAACCTTACCGTAAAGCCCTTGTGGATTTTTGCCATCGACCGGCAGGTGCAAAATACCGCCGGACCCGAAGCCTATGGCGCTTACTACACCCTGCTCAACCTATCACTACTGTTAAGCGCCTTGCTCGATGCAGGCATGTCGAACTACAACACCCGCAAGGTTGCCATGGAAGCCAGTGGCCACCGCTTCGACATTGGCCATTTTTTAGGGCTCAAAAGCCTGTTGTTTCTGGCTTACTTGGTCATCAGTTCGTTGCTGGTGCTGCTTAGCGGTCAGGCTTGGCACTGGCTGCTGCTGCTCATCATGCTCAACCAAGGCATTCATTTTCTGAATGTTTTTCTGCGATCGTACCTGGCTGGCTTGCAGCAATTTAAAACCGAAGGCTTTTTTGGGGTGCTCGACAAACTGTTGATGACTGCCCTGGCCTGGCCCCTTTTATGGGGTGTGCACTATCTTTCGGGCGACCTCATTACCGATTTTGTATGGGTGCAAACCTTGGCTTATGGCTTTACCTGTTTGGCTTTGCTGTGGCGTTTGCGTCCACATGCCCAACTCGCTTGGCATTTTTCGCTGCGTAAAAGCGCGTATTGGCTGCGGCAGTCGTACCCCTTCGCCCTGTTGGGCATACTCATGGCCGGTTATACCAAACTCGACGCAGTGCTGCTGGCACGCTGGGCCAACGATGGGCATTTAGCGGTAGGCATGTATGCTGCGGGCTACCGTTTGCTCGATGCCGCAAGCATGGTGCCCATCTTGGTGAGCGGTATTTTATTGCCTCAGTTTGCTGCCATGTTGGCCAACCGCCAGCTCGAACCCGCCTTTGTGCGCACCGCGGCCTTGCTTTTGGGCGGATTGGGCAGTTTGGTGGCCGCGGTGTGTTACTTCCAGGCCGATTGGATAATGAACCTCCTATATCATCACCATACCCCCGAACAAACGCGGGTGTTTCAGTGGTTGATGTGGAGCTTTTTGCCCCTATCGCTCAATTATGTGTTCGGCACCCTCCTCACGGCAGGGGGCCAAATGAAGCTGCTGAATGGCCTGGCAGCCAGTGCATTGTTGCTGAATGTTGGCCTCAATGCCTGGCTTATTCCCTTGCATGGTGCCGAAGGTGCCGCTTGGGCCGCCCTCATTACCCAATCGTTTATGGCCATGGCCCAACTTTCGGCCGCGTGGAAAACGCATGCTTGGTTAGCAGATAGCAGCTTTTTAATACGCCTGCTTCTGTGGATGTTCACCTTGCTGGGCTTGTGCCTTTGGTGGCCGCTACCCCCCGCCTGGGGCAGTTTGCTAGCGCAAGCTTTGGCAGGCACGGTGCTGCTGCTGCTCCTGTTTGGGCAGCCATTTTATACGCGTATTTCTATGATTTTGAAAGGCCGTTTTAGCTAGGAATGCTGTATTTTTGAGCCGATTCAAATTAAAAATATGCAAGACAATAAGCAGGTTTATAGTTTCGACTCTCTCTCGGTGGTCGAATTTTTGGTAAAGTGGCGTAAGCCCTTACTACTGGTGAGCCTCCTTGCAGCAGTGGCTTCAGTGATTTTCTCGGGCCCCACCTTCATCAAACCACGTTACAAATCGACCGTCATTTTTTATCCGGCCACCACCAATTCGGTGTCAAAAGCCCTCTTAAACGAATATGCCTACGACCGCAGCGACCCGCTAGAATTTGGGGAAGAGGAACAGGCCGAACAGCTGATCCAAATTTTGTATTCCGACGAAATCAGGCAATATATCATTGACAAGTACGACTTGATGAAGCACTACGAAATCAAGGAAAGCAGCAAATATCGCTACACCCAGTTGGCCAAAAAGTTCAGCGACAACATCCGTTTTAGACGCACAGAGTATTCGTCGGTTGAAATTGAAGTGTTAGACACCGATCCACAAATTGCAGCCAACATTGCCAACGACATTGCGGCTTTGCTCGATGAAACCAAAAATAAAATTCAGCGCGAGCAAGCGGTTAAGGCCTATCAAATTGTTGAAAGCCAGTACTTGGCCAAACGCGACTTGGTAAACCGACTGAATGACTCTCTCAATCAATTCAGGAGCATGGGCATATTTGATTACGAGCTTCAAATCGACCACATCTCTGAGGTATACACCCAAGCGGTTGCTGGTATGTCGGATGCGCGTGCCAAACTGCAAATTTTGCGAACCAAAGGAATCAACGAAACAGATACGGGAATAGTAAACAATCTAGCACGCTTGGCGGGATCGGAAGCTACGGCCAAGGAATTGCAGAAGCAGCTCGATCTGCTAGGAAGGTTTGGGGGTGCGTATAATAGCGTAAAAGAACAACTAGAGAAAGAAAACGAAGAATTGGTGAAGTTGCGCCAACGTTTTGACCGTGCAAAAGTTGACGTTGACGAAGTGCTCCCCGTAAAATTTGTTGTAAACTCGGCCAGGGTAGCAGAGAAAAAAACCTACCCTTTGCGTTCACTTATTGTAGCCCTGAGCACTTTTGGCGCCTTTTTGTTTTCGCTCCTCATTTTGATTGCCGTAGAAAACTACAAGTATTTGCTCGCTCGCAAACAGTAAAATATGCGTTCGGCCACCGAGTCACTGAAGAAGAGTTGGTTCTACGCCATCAGTGTGCTTTTTGTAAGCACCATCAGTTATATGCTCAGCAAAGAGCAATATTGGTTCTTGTTTGTGCCTATGGCCTTGTGGTTTGTGTACTTCGTTACCTTTAGCATCGATCGTTCGTTGCTATTTATCACTTTCATTACACCTTTGAGCGTACTGGTTGACGTAAAGCAACTAGGCATCAGTTTCACCTTACCCACCGAACCTTTGCTGTTTGGCATGATGCTGTTGTTTTACCTCAAGCTGCTCATTGAGTCGCGTTACGATACCAAAGCGCTGTACCACCCCATCAGTTTGTCCATTGTATTTTACTTGTTGTGGATGGTCTTTACCACCATCGCCAGTAGCATGCCCCTCACCTCCTTCAAATTCCTTTTGTCGAACCTGTGGTTCATTACCTGCTTTTATTTTATTGGTTTGCAGCTTTTCAGAAAGAAGGAAAACATTCATCTATTCTTGTGGCTTTACCTTGTGCCACTCACATTTGTGATTTTATGGAGTATTTACAACCATTCTCAAGAAGGTTTTACCAAACAAGCATCGTATTGGGCCAGTGAGCCCTTTGTGGTGAACCACGGCATTTATGGGGCCATGATTGCCTTTTTCATACCCATGATTGTGATTTACCTGTTTCGCTTGCCCTTGTTCACCAACAGGCCGCTCATGAGCTTCTTAATGCTTTTATTGCTGTTGATTTTTGTAGCAGGTATCATTTTCAGCTACACCCGTGCTGCCTGGCTGGGGGTAATTGCAGCGGCAGGCTTTTACCTCATTTTACGTTTACGCATTCCATTTTGGGGCTTACTGGGCAGCCTGGCCGTGTTGGTAGCGGTGATTCTTTCGTTTCAAACCGAAATCACCATGAAGCTCATGAAAAATAAAACCGATTCGCACGACGACTTTAGCAAACACGTGAAATCTATTTCCAACGTGCGCACCGATGCTTCCAACCTTGAACGCCTCAACCGTTGGGCAAGTGGCTTCAGGATGTTAAAAGAGCGTCCATTTACTGGCTGGGGACCCGGAACCTATATGTTTCAGTATGCGCCATTTCAAAAACCCAACGAAAAAACCATCATTAGTACCAATGCCGCCGATGTAGGTGGCATTCACTCAGAATACATGAATCCTTTGGTGGAAATGGGCATACCGGGCTTCCTCATTTTCATAACGCTCATCGGCTTTGCCATTTCAAAAGCCATGAAGTTGTACTACACACTCACCGACCAATACCTCAAACAAACGGTGCTCATGGTACTGCTGGGCCTAATCACTTACCTCACCCATGGCTTTTTAAACGACTACCTCGATATTGACAAAACAGCATTGCTCTTTTGGTCGTTTTTGGCCATGATTACTGCCATTGAGGTGTATCACCTACCCGCAACTTCAACCCAAGTATCGAAGTCCCAAGAGGGTTAAATCGTCGGCAAAATTCCGATCGCCTTTAAATTTAATGAGGGTTTCGAGCAACTTCTTCTGAATATCTCTAAGTTTATCGGCTTGGTGGTTTTGTACCAAATGCCCCATTTGCTGCATCCCAAATGCCCGGCCCCGGTAATCGCTTACTTCCGACAGCCCATCGGTAAAGGCCATGAGTATATCATTGGGTTCTAAATGGATTTTGCCCACGTGTAAAAAGGGCAATTCGTCGAACATACCCAAAATAGTGGTGCCTTCTTTGAGTTCTTTGATTTCTTCGCCGCGGATGAGCAGCGGGGGCACATGCCCCGCACTGATGTATTTGAGCAAGCCCGTTTTTTCGTCTAGCTTACCTATAAATAGGGTGATAAATTTGTCGCCCTTGGTAATGTTGAGCACAGCCTTGTTGAGCGCTGCCACCAACTGTCGGAGGTTGTGGTGGTAGTTGATCAAAGCACGCAGGTGCGCTTGAAAGTTCGACATGAGCAAGGCCGCCGGTATACCCTTTCCCGATACGTCGGCCACACAAAATACCAGTTCGTTGGATGGCAGCTTTACTACATCGTAATAATCGCCACCCACATCGCGGTGGGGCAAGTATACTGCCGCCATTTCCACATGCTCATCGTTGGGCAATTTGTCGGGGATGAGCAAACCTTGCATCTGCGCCGCCAGGGATAACTCTTGCTGCATTTTTTGCTGCTGCATTTGCTGCTGTATGAGCCTGCGGTTTTCATTCGATACGGCCAATACGTTAGTTACTGCCTGCAGATAGTGTAACAGCCCCTTGCGGGTATCGGCATCCCAATCAAAATTACCCAAGAGCAAATAGGCCAAGGGTCGTTGTTTGTATACCACGGGCACCACCCACTCCATACCCGAAAAGGTGCTGCGAACAGCTTCATCTATGGCACCACATCGCTCCGAACCAAACAGCAATTGGGGCTGCTCGGGATAATGCTCGGGCTGCATGCCCTTGCTCACGTATCGCTTCCAGCCTTCTTCCTCTAAGTAAAGTAAAAAACGTTCGGCCTTTAGCTCATGGGTGAGTAAGTACCCGAAAATCTCAATGAGGGCCGCGTTTGAAAAATTATAGTTTACCGCCTGGGTAAGTTGCAACACGGTGTCGAGCTGAACCTGCTGCAATTCCAGTTGCTGTCGCAATGCCAACAACTCGTCGGCATGCGTATCGGGGAGTGGAATGGCAGGCTCCATGACAAATTAAAAGCAAGTTAATGTATTTTTTGCTTGCTGTCAAAAGCATCGCTTAAACCATTGCCAAAAAGGTTAAAAGCCAATACCAACAATAAGATTACCAATCCGGGTACCATGGCCAAATAAGCCGCATCCATAATGATATAAGGATAATGTTCCTTGATCATCATGCCCAAGCTGGCAGTGGGAGGTTGCACCCCAAGCCCCAAAAAACTCAAACCCGATTCTACCAAAATGGCCGTGGCGAAATTGCTGGCCGACATGATCACAATGGGACCCGTTACATTGGGCAATATGTGTCGGAAAATGATGCGCCAATCGCTAAACCCCATGGCACGCGCCGCCAGCACAAACTCTTGTTCGCGCAACGACAGTACTTGGCCTCTTACTATGCGGGCAACATCGACCCACATGGTGAGGCCAACGGCCAAAAACACCTGCCACATGCCTTTACCCATCACCAACGAAAAGGCAATCACCAAAAGAAGCGACGGAATAGACCAAATGACATTGATAAGCCAACCTACCACCTGATCGACCCAACCACCATAAAAGCCGGCTATGGCTCCTAAAACCACCCCTACCAGCAAACTAATGAGCACCGCTATCAAACCTACCCCCAGCGAAACACGCAAACCCAACACCAACCTGCTCCACAAATCCCTGCCCATAATGTCGGTACCCAACCAGTAGGTGCGGCTCTGCAGCTCGTAATCTGCAAGCCCTGTAAGGTATTGCCACATGCCACTTTCGTTTCCTGCTGTTAAATACGCTATGGAATCGGCATTCCACCGCACCTCTTGTATGGGAATAGGCTGTTTCACCAAGTCTTTGCCCACCATCCACCAAGCCCAATGGGCTGTTAACGCATCCTTTGGCACTAAAAAATCTTGCTTGGCCCCGGGCTGCAGCGCTATGAGCTGTAGGTGCTGCTCGTTGGCATGTTTGCTTTTATCGGGAATAATGAGGTAGGCAAATGTTGCTAACAGGGTACACAGCCATAAAAAAATACCCCCAGCTAAAGCAGGCTTGTTTTTACGAAAGCGATTCCACCAATGTTGTTCCATAAACTCAGCAGCAACGAAGTTAAGGGAAATTAGCCAACCGCATCAAAAATGCATGCGTGCCAAAAGCGCAGCTTATCTTTGCTCCATGCAAGCCAAAAAGTTGGGCAACGAAAAAATCGTATTGGGCATCGACCCAGGCACCACCGTCATGGGGTACGGACTCATACAAACCGAAGGCAATTTCATGCGCTTGCTCGATATTGGTGTGCTCAAGCTTTCGGTTAAAGACGACCATGCCACCAAACTAGCCGTCATTTTTCAGGAGCTCATCAGAATCATAGATCTGCATCACCCCGATGAATTGGCCATTGAAGCCCCTTTTTATGGCAAAAACGTGCAAAGCATGCTCAAGCTCGGACGTGCCCAAGGCGTAGCCATAGCAGCTGCCTTATCGCGCCAAATTCCCGTGGTAGAGTACGCCCCAAAGAAGATCAAACAATCGATTACAGGCAATGGCAATGCCAGCAAGGAACAAGTAGCCGCCATGCTCGACACCCTGCTCAAAGCCCAGGTATCAACCGAAAAACTCGATGCAACAGATGCGTTGGCTGCCGCCGTTTGTCATCACTTCCAAACCCAGGGCAAAAAAATACCCACAGCAAAGGGTGGGTGGAAAGCCTTTCTCAAAGAAAATCCCGAAAAACTTATAGGTTAGCCGTTATACGCGCGGCTACATCCGCCAAGTCGTCGTACGAAGGATTCAATTTGCGCTTCGAAAAATTCATATCACCCACCTCATTGATGGGAATGAGATGAATGTGGGTATGCGGAACCTCTAAGCCGATCACAGTAACACCGATACGTTTGCAAGGAATGGCCTTTTCAATAGCGGGTGCTATCCGTTTGGCAAACAAGATCAAGCCGGCTAGCAGCTCATCTTCAAGGTTAAAAATATAGTCCACCTCTACCTTGGGTATTACCAATACGTGACCCGACACAAGGGGTTGAATGTCTAAAAACGCCAAGTACTTATCGTCTTCGGCAATTTTATGACAAGGAATTTCACCCGAAACAATGCGACTAAAAATGGTAGGCATGCTTATAGCGAAATTTCTACAACCTCAAATTTCATCACGCCGTTAGGCACTTTGATTTCGGCCACTTCGCCCACCTTCTTCCCAATTAGACCACTGCCAATGGGTGAATTCACCGAAATTTTACCCGCTTTTAAATCGGCCTCCTTTTCAGAAACCAAGGTATAGGTCATTTCCGCACCATTAGCCGCGTTTTTTATCTTCACCTTGGTGAGTGGCTGCACCTTGCTTAAATCAATTTGACTTTCATCGAGTATGCGTGCGTTGCCTAAAATTTGCTCAAGTTTGGCAATGTTCAACTCCAGCAAACCCTGAGCCTCTTTGGCCGCATCATATTCGGCGTTCTCCGAAAGATCACCTTTCTCACGTGCTTCCTGAATGGCTTTTGCCATTTCCGACCTGCCACGACCTTTTAGGTCGGCCAATTCTGCCTTGAGCTTCTCCAGCCCTTCTTTCGTAAAATACGATACCTGACTCATACTGCTTCGTTTAAAACAAAAAGAAACGCCCCACCCGAAGGGGAGCGTTTCTTCACAAATTTACAAAAAAATCAAAGCGTGTATCTGATTCCTAACAAATGTGTGCCTCCAAAAGGATTGGTACCACGATAAGCGTAATCAAATCCGAAGATACTCTTGCCAATAGGTGCATCCACCGAAAAACCAAAGTTTAAACCGGTGTATACATTCTGACGACTGGCCTCAGTGCTGAAACCATTTTCAAACTGATAACCAGTACGTACAGCAAACATATTCTTCCAGCTAAACTCGGCACCCAAACCATACTGGTCATTGGTGAATGAATTAGAAGTAAAATTACCTGCAACCGTCAATTTATAATCATCAACTCCCATGGGATACAAGTCGTAAGAAGCACCAATGTTCATCAACGAAGGCAATTCAAACTGCTGCGAACGCTGGCTCAAAGTCAAAGCTACGGTGCTGCCTTGCATGGTGCCGCGTGCCGATAATCCATCGCCACCAAACACCATCGGCGTACCTACGTTACGCAACGCAATACCAAACTTGATAGCATCTTTTGGTCCAGTCACATACTGAATACCCGCATCAAAAGCAACGCCTTGTGCACTTACGTCAGAAATACTCTGCGTAATGATCCGCACGGTAGCACCACCATGAATCCGATCAGAGAATGACTTGGCATACGAAATACCAATATTCGCAAACGATGGCTTGTAAGTACCCAAACCACCATCCGGATTTTCGGTGGTAGTGATGTCAATGGCACCCATATCGATCGACATTACCGAGAAACCCAAGGCACTCGACTCATTGATTTTCTGAGCCAAACCAAATGCATTCATGTAAATGTCGGTTCCGCTTAACCAAGTTGTACGCGAGAAGTTTAACTCGGTTTTCTTGGTGAAAGCTAAACCTGCCACATTCATTCGCTCAGCTTCAATACCGCGCACGGTAGAGGTATTAACACCAATCCAGCCCGCACTACGTGCCCAGGGCACAACTAACAGTTCTTGTGCTCCAGCCTGACCACGACGGTCGGGGTTGCCTGCGTAGGCACTGGCAACTACAGTTGCCAATGCCACGATCATCAGGCCGCTTTTCTTTATCATATCTAATTTCATGCTCTAGCTCCTTAAAAAATTAGAAGGTATCCAAGTCAATTGGACGGGTTACACCAAACCATTTCACCACGCGCTCACCAATACCGGGGGCATTCACATGGATGATGTAAGCACCACTTGCAATAGGAATACGCTCTTGGTTCAAGAGATCCCAGTCAACAAAGGTCGTTGGATCATCTTTACGCAACGTACGAATCAAAGTACCTCCTGTGGTGTAAATGCGAATGTCGCAACGCTGGGGCAAATTGGTGATACGTACACGGTTGTCAATTTGGCTGGTTTCATAGCGTGAGGCCGCATAATAAGGATTAGGAACCACGCGGATTAATTCCAAGGCTTTTTGCGCAGTAGCCAAATCGTTCTTGGTAGGAGCCAACCCAGTTGCATCAATCTCGTAAAGCGGATTACCGTTGTTGGTCACCGAAGTCACCGATGGCAACAAGAATGGACGATAACGGTTGTTCACGCGGATTTTAGCGGTATACTCGTTGTCGAGGAAAGTACGACCTGTTCGCAAGAGCGGAACAGATGTCCACATCACTTCACGGTAGAAGTCGCGAATGGTATTCACCGGCAAGTTGTTTGGGTTTGGTGTACCACCACCTAAGGTGCGGGTAATGATTTGATAAGGACGCTCACACTCGTCGTATGGCGAAGACATCACGTAAATGAAGTGCTTGCCACCCATTACTACTTGAGGCTGACCTGCCAACTGATTTCCGAAGATGGTATCGCTGGGATTCCAAATCATATCGCGTCCATTCGAAATAGACAAGCGGCTGTCTTCACCAAAGGCCATGTTCAAACGCTGACCAGTTTCTACATTGATGGCATAGCCTGGGAACCAGCTGAAACCTTGACGGGTTTCGCTCGCATCAATGTTACCATTCTTATCACGTGAAGCACCTGCACGCAAGTGGTTTCTGCGACGGTTGCCTTCAGAAAGTGTAGAGTTTTCGCACATTTCGAGCACAATTACTTTTGACCACTTGCTCTTATCGGGCGTAATTACAATGTCAACGCTTCTCAAACTATCCAAACGAGCAGCCTCGCGGAAAGGAATGTTCAAAGGAGTATTGTCGCCTTGTGAATTGAACACCCCTGGATGGAAGGCAGTTGGAGCCGCATACCTCATGGCTGTCCACGTTCCACCAGCAATGTTGAAATTAGGGATTTCACCAGGAACAATACCTTCAAAGAAACGCTGTGGGTCACCACCAGCAATCAATGGATCTCCACCAGGAGGACCAGCCTTGATCCAATCGAACACCTCCAAACGGGCATTGTCGGGTAGGAATTGTAGCCACTCACGTGAACGATCTGCATAGAACGATGTAGAACCTATGATTCCATTACCACGTTCAGGCTGTTCACCAGGAGATGCAGCATTGCGGATGGTAGCACTCAAGCCCAATCGACGGAAAATCACGTTGTTCTCGTAATAACCCAGAATCTGCTCTGAACCCACCGCGATAGTGGTATCGGAGTGAATGGTGTCGTTGTTGTACACAATGTACCAGCGTGCTTGATCATTGACAGCCAAATTGCCCGCTCCACTCACCGCTCCACGGTACATAGCCAATGTCATTTTGGCACGAGGAACCAAGGTGGGATCAATCACTTTGATATTAACCGGGCCAGCACCTCCTTGATAAGTAGGTATGGCTTGACCATTTGCCAAAATTTGAGCTACCGTAGCTTCTGACAACTCCAAGAAGTTCCCACCATTACCACGGCCTTCGAACTGGGTCACAGGAGGACCATCGCCATAACGTGAATTCAGGATCAAGCCATTGAAGGTAGGCTCCCATTTGTGGGGTATACCCGTATGTACTTGTACATTGTTCCTACCGGCAAGGTAAGGCTTTTGTTGTCCTGTATCTGATGCAGGGTCGAAAGTAGCGTAGTTATTATAGCCATAAGCAATTACCATGTAGTGGTAGCGCTTAAAGTTGGTCAAACGATCGCTGCCTTCTGCAAAGAGGTCACGTGTAATGCGCAAACTCATTTGAACACCTTGGTTGGCACCATCAACAGCCAATGAAGGAACCGATTTCTCAATATCCAAATTGAACTCCCAGTTGATAATTCTGCTAACCGTATTCTCAATATCACCTTGATACAACAAACGGGCACGGTTCGGATCGTCCAATTCACCAGTTGATACGTTTGAAGCGGCTAATTGATAAACCTTAAAGCCTTCAAAACGATAGTAAGGGTCAAACAAAGGTGTTCCGGCAGGAAGGTTGTCATTCAAAGCTTTGATGATTGGATCCTCTTCCAAATAACCCAAGCGATAGTTGTTGCTTGTAGGCTTATAGCTGAAAGTCAAAATCAACTCTTGATCCAACTCGGTAATGCTTACATCCGGGGCATCAGGACCATCGATGGTCTTAAAGCAGTTGTCGAACAAGGCCTGTGCCTTAGAGTCGGCACGCAGCAATTGGTTGAACGAACCACGAGCTCCACCCGATGATGCACGCGCCCAAACCACACCAATGGTAATGTAGTTTACAGCACCAGGCAACAGGGTGAATGGACCTGCCGACTGCACAAAGCGGCGGTCAGCGGGAACGTTTGGCTGAGCACCAGGTCCAGGCTGGAATTCACTCCAGTTAAATGGAGGAGCAATTGGGTTTTGGCAAGAACCGCCCAATGACCAACCATACTGGTTATCAGAAGCACCAGGGAACATGATACCAGCTGGTAAAGTGGTAGCACCAGCGGAATTAGGATAACCTGTTCCACCAAATACCATTTGCGTATTGTCTTTCCAACGGCCAATCATGTAGTTATAAGCATGTTCGGCAGTAGTTGGGTTACCAATAGGTGAACCATCGTTGTTAAAGTACAGGAACTTCGCCATGATGATACGCTCTGTTCGTGGCGTAGGATCACAACCTGAAGCTTGAACTTCATCAATTAAGCAGTCACGGTCGTTGTCAATACCGTCGCCTTGATCAGAGAATGGGCCTTCGAAAAAGTCAACACCTACCGAAGGAGGATTGGCACCGTAACCTTGGATACCTTCGTCATCGTCATCACCATTGTAGGCAATACCCAAACCACGTGGCACGTCACAACCTACAAAGTCGTCGGTGTAGTTGCCCAAATCTGGGTCAACCCACTGCGCCATGAAGCACGAGTCTAAACGAATGGTTGAACGGTTGATGATTTTATTGGTATAGAACGTCATGTTATTCAACTCGTCATTCGACTGATAGGCGAATGCTTGTGTTTGAATCTCCATACCAATGGGGGTAGCACCCGAACCAGGCGTATTTCCTTTGTCGTTGGTTACAAACCAAATGGATTGGTCACCAAAGATCTCAGGATAATCACCGGCTTGTGGATTGTAAATACCGTCCGCATCAACGTCAACAAATGGAGCCATGTTGGCATCCTGGCCCAAGCTCACATCTCCCTGCCACGGCCAGCGACGAATGCCATCGGGAATGACATAACTGGCATCACCCGAAGAAATAGCAGCGATATGCGCCTGAATCTGACGGCGCTCTACCTTCCAGTGGGTATCCCAACGACGACATTCGTCGCGGGTTATAGTAGCTGAGTCAAGCGTCAACGGACCCGACCACCAACCCACACCCAAAGTGGTGGTTTGGCGATAAGTTTGAGCAGCCACTTTAAGCGTACCAACAGCATCAATACCACCAATCCAAATAGAACCAGCGAATAATGAGTGCTTTTTAGGCAAGCTCGGATCATCCAATTTCGGAATCTCATAGCGCGCGTTTCCACTACCTCCTTGGTCCCACCACATATCATTCGCACGCAAAATCATAGCACGAACATTATTGATGTCCAAGTTAATCCTCGCACTGGGCGGGGTACAGTTCGATGCCACTCGGGCAATGAACTGGCGGTTGTTTTGCTGGGTGCGCGGCTGCACCGAGAGATCCTCGCGCGCCTCCACCCCAAAAATTCCTCCCAAGGTGAGTGCAATCACCGTGGTCCAAATTTTACGATTCATTATCATCCCTTTCATTGTTTACGCTTAGAAATTGAATCTGATACCCAAACGAGTTCTTCTGGGCAGCGAGAAATTACCAGGATTGGCCATCGATGCAGTGTACAAGTCAAAGAATGCTTGTTGATCCAATACACTTTGCAATTGCTGACGACCAAGGTCACTGGTCAAGTAACCATCATCATTCGGGTCGCCGGTGAACTGATACACATTGATCACGTTACGAGCGTCGAAGAGGTTAAGAATCTGAACAAATACGTTCACGGTAGCTTCACGTGGTTTGTCGTTTTGGTCTTTGCCCAGTTTAACAGTTACGTCTTTGTCTACACGCAAGTTCACGCGGAACTGCCAAGGCAAACGCGAACCGTTGATGCCACCTTTCAAGGTAGTACGACCTTGCAAGCCACCTACAACGGCACCATCAGGAGTAGGAACCGTTTGACGAGAGAAAGGTGTACCCGAAATAGCGTTGGCAACCAAGTTGAAACCAATGCCTTCCATGAAACCAAAGCCGTTGATACGCGGACCATTGTAGTTTTTGCCTTCGCCAAAACGGAAGTCCAAAGTACCTACCAAGCGGTGACGTGCATCAAAATCCAAAGGAATGGGTGTGCGCAAATTGTCAATACCAGCTTGGATAATCTGTGCAGCCTGTTGTGGCGCAGAACCTGTACCGTCGGCAAACTGCAAGGTATAGCTGGCGTTGATACGCACATTACCCGTACGACGCAGGTCGTAAGCCAAGGTCAAACCTTTAACAGTACCAAAGTCGATATTGCCATAGGTACGGTAATCGAGCGGGAAAGCAAATGGTACGTTAATGATTTGAATCATATTGCGCAACTCACGATAGAATGCACTGATGGTCAAAGCCGAAGTTTTGTTCAAACGCTGTTTGAAGCCCAATTGATAGTCGATGGTACGTTCTGGCTTCAGGTCGGGATTGTTCAAAGTACCACCCACCTGCTGCAAGAAGTAGAACTGACGGGGATCGAAGCGCAAGAAACCGCTCGGACGTTGGGTCAATACATCGTAGTGGGCAAAGAACTGTGCCTCATCGGAAATGGGGAACGAGAAGGCCACACGAGGCATAAAATTGATCTGAGGAGTATAGTCGGTGAAAGCATCAGCACGCACGTTGGTTTGGTTAGGATCTACCAAGAAAGGCGTTACTGCACCGGTAGCAGAAGCTGCTGCAATACCCGAAGCATTACGAATTTCGGTACCATTAGCGGTGAACCACTGCACTCCCGAACGGTAACCCAAAATGGTGGGGTTAGGCTGGGTGATGTCGTTTACATACACCACGGCATCGGTAGGAACCACTGAAGGGTGCAATCCTCCGTTCGCTGTGTTCAAGGCACCGTCTACCTCAGCAACCGTTCTGGCACTGTACAACAAGAAACGGTCTTTCAATACAGGCTGGTTAGCATCAAAACGGTCAACACGCACACCTACACGGAATACCAAGTCGTCGAATGAAAACTTATCTTCAATAAAGCCTGCCATGTAAATGGGCTGAAAGGCTGGAATCGGACGGTTCTGCACATCGGTGAAGAAGTCGAGCGCACCTGGGTTGTTGCGTAGCTTGTTACCCAAATAATCGTAACCGAAATAGCTCACAAAGGAGTTACCCTCGTTCAACAATTCTTCAGCCGAGAAGAAACTCAACTTCAAATCGTTGGGATTCATGCCGTCGATGTTGATGAAACGCAAATCGTTTGCATCCAAGCCCATGGAGGCGCGGAGATTGCGGTCGAAAGTTGATTGGTTGGGACCGTTGTACAAACGGTTGTAGCGAACGGTATCACCATCAATCAACAAACCAGTTGTTGGATCGCGGAACACCAAAGGATTGTTCAAATCAAGTTCCGACAAGTGACGGTTGGTTAAGCCACGGGCCAAGCCCCACAAGCCAATACCACCTGCAAATGGATTCATGCTGTAACCACGGTCAACACGTTGGTCGTATTCAAAACCAAATTTGAGAGCGTGGCCTCCAATGTCGGCTGAGAAAAAGCCAGTAAAACGATATTGGTCGTTATCGGTATAGTTGTATCCACCAAACTGACGACCTGGATCGAACCAAATGCCATAAGCCGAACCCGGACGCAATCCGTTGGCCAAACCACCATTGGCGCGCACTTGTGAGATGGTATTGAATTCTTGCGAATTCAAAACATTAAAGAAGCTGGTGCCCCAATTAGCCAACAATGGATCAATATCACTGCGACGATAACGCAAGTTCCGCTCCGCAAAACCTTGCAACACATTCATATCGAACAAAATATTGGTCTCAGGATCCAAATAATCTTGACGTTGATAGATAGGCACCAAATCATAATCAAAATAACCTACGTGACCATAGTTAAAGGCATTTCTGCCTAACTGACCGCCACCATCTTGCGAAGAAGTGGTTTTAGTATAGTCAAATTGTAAAGTGTAGTAAGCGTTTTTAATAGTTCCGCCCGAGTTTTGGTCGGTATTGAAATTCTGACGCAAACGACCATAGGCACGGAAGGTGTTGTTGTCTTGAAAACCCATATTGTCGCGGCTAAAAAGCGACAAAGAGCGGGCGTAAGAACGTCCGTTGACATTATCAAAGTTACCACCAATGGTAAAGCTGATGTTGTCGTTGGGCTGAAAATCGATTTTACCGGCAAGCGACAAACGATCGCGATTGGCATTCGGACGTACCCTTTGCAATTCCATATCGTTGGCGTTCACAAATTCAGAATTACGGTTTACACCGGTACCAAAAATGGACGGACGAAATGGGTTTTCGCTCACGAAATTGTACACATCGTCTTTCAATTGCCATACACCAACGGCTGAAGGGTTGGGGTCTTTCTGCGTTTCAAATTCACCAGAAATGAAGTAGCCCAAAATCGACTTGCCGTTTCGCTTCATCAGTGGGCCTGAGAAGTTGAGGGCAAAGAGGTTGTATCCATATGGCTCTAATACAAAAGCCGACGACAATACCTCCGCACCGCCAAAAAATTGACCCGACGGACCACGCGTGGTGATGTTAATGATACCACCGGTAACGTCGCCATATTGAGCAGGGATACCACCAGTAATAACTGTGGTTTGCTCAATGGCAGCATTCGGCAGGTTAGTAGAACCGCGAACGCGGATACCATCGATGAAATATTCGGTGGCATCGGAGCGCGAACCGCGCACATTCAGGGCACCGCCTTCATCTTGCTGGTAAACTCCACCCGTAGTTGCCGCAATTGAGTTTACGTCACGCGTTGGGAGGGCTGCAATTTCTTCGCGGGTTACGGTACCCCCTGTGGAGGTTTCGTCCTTTGAAATGAGAGGCACTTCGTAATCTACTACATCAATAACGCTAAGGTCAACACCCGAGCTCATTTTAATGTCAACGAAGTTGCTGCGGTCGGCTGTAACCAGTACGCCTTTGAGCACCGCAGGGTTGTAGCCTACATACGACACTTTAAGGTCGTATCGGCCGGGGGGCAAGGCGCCAAATTTATACTTACCATCGATATCGGTGGTAGTACCGCCTTTGACCACACCATCCCGCTCGATGACCACGTTGGCGAAGGGAATGCCTTCTTTTGGCTTTAGTTCGTCTACCACCTTACCCTGTAGGGATCCGGTACCAGCCTGACCAAAGACAGCTAACGTGCTCAGCAACAGCAGGAACAAACTCAGGTAGAACTTTCTCTGCATAGTCTGAAATTTACTTTAGGTCTATTTGAAAATTTAAGTTAAATCCATTTTTCTGTATGTCAATGCTTGTGTCGTCCTTTTGACGTATTCCTGACATTAGGCGCAACCTATTCAGCGAACACATTTACCGGAATTTCACAAATTTTTAACAAACAGGGGTGCAACATAGCGACAAAAAAGAGCTTATGCAAGTACTTACCCACATTGATTTTTACAGTTTTTAAAAGACCTTGTGGCATGGATAATCGCATAACCAAGCTCTTTAACATCGATTTGCCTATAATTCAGGCAGGTATGATTTGGTGCAGTGGCTGGGAGCTCGCTTCAGCCGTTAGTAATTCAGGGGGATTGGGTATCATTGGCGCTGGCTCTATGTACCCCGAAGTGCTCGAAAAACACCTGATTCAATGCAAAGCCGCCACCGCCAAACCTTTTGCCGTGAATTTGCCCTTGCTGTACCCGGCCATTGAACAGCACCTCGAATTGATAGTGAAGCATGAGGTGCCCATCGTCTTTACTTCGGCGGGAAATCCAGCCAAATTCACCTCTTTCTTTAAAAGCCACGGCATAATTGTGGTACACGTGGTTTCGAATGTGAAATTTGCGCTTAAAGCACAAGAAGCCGGGGTAGATGCCGTAGTAGCCGAAGGTTTTGAAGCAGGAGGCCACAATGGACGAGAAGAAACCACCACCCTCTGCCTCATTCCCATGGTGCGCGATGCCATACACTTGCCGCTTATTGCAGCCGGTGGCATTGGCAACGGCCGGGCCATGTGCGCCGCATTTGCCTTGGGTGCCGAAGCAGTGCAAGTAGGCAGCCGATTTGTGGCCAGCTACGAATCATCGGCCCACGATGCTTTTAAGCAAGCCGTACTTGCCGCCAAAGAAGGCGATACAACACTCACCCTCAAACAGCTCACACCGGTGCGCTTGATTAAAAACCAGTTCTATCAGCAGGTACAACAAGCAGAAGCTGCCGGTGCCCCGGCAGAACAACTACAAACATTACTTGGCCGTGGTCGGGCCAAAAAAGGCATGTTTGAAGGCGATTTAAACGAGGGCGAACTCGAGATTGGCCAGGTATCGGCCTACATCAACCAATTGCAGCCAGCTGCTGAAATTGTGCAGGAAATTTGGCGTGAATTTGAAGAAACACGGCAAAAATTAGCACACCTATATATAAGGTAGTAGGTAGCGCCATTTCTTTGCTGAAATGACGAAATGCTGTTGGGCCAAAGCCATCGCACTTCTGCCTTCGGCAAACTACACGGAAGGGCTGCCTTGATAAGGCACTGCTTAAACGATTTCCAACACCGTTCTAAAAGCTGCCGTATGTTGCCCGTATTTCAGGGCATGTGCTTGCTGCAAAGCCGGGGCAAACTCGCTGAAGTAACGATTCAAAAGCTCTTGCGAATCGCAGTAGTATTGTATAGCGTAGGTAAGCCCTTCATCGGGTTGAGGCTGTGGTTGAACCAACCGGCAAATGCGGTGCATGGTAAACATGCCTGTAGCCATTACCTCGGGAATGTGTTCGGCTTTCATCCAAGCTAACCAGTCGGCAGCAATGCGCTGGTCAACACTTACAGTTACATTATATAGAAGCATATCAATTGATCTGGTCGCCGCGCAATTGACGGTATCGGCGCCGCGCCTCAAAGGTAAATGTACTGTCGGGATATTGCTTCAGCAATTTTTCGTACCACCGCTGTGCTTCGGCAGTATCCTTCAGTTTTTCTTCGAGCAGTACCGCCAGTTCAAAATGGGCGTCATCGCCCAAAATGTCTTGGGCGTAAGCTTCAATAATGCGCTCATACCATTGTCGGGCCGCAGTATAATTTCCCTGCTTGGTTTGCAAGCGTGCCAAACGCAAATAAACCTCATCGCTGAGGGCGTGGTCCTTAAAATCGACCAGCATTTGCTCAAAAGCTTGCGTTGCTCCAACCACATCCTGCCTAAACGCCAATAATTCAGCCGCTGCAAATGACCGCATGGGCAAAATAGAAGTGTCGAGATTGAGATTGTCGGAAATCAACAAACTCAAAGCCATGGCATCGTTGGCAATACGCTGCGAAGTACTGGCTTTGAGCACGTCGAGCTGTGCCTGCGACCAAGCAAACTCAGCCTGAAAAAACGACAAGCGCGCATTTCTAAATTTGGCTTCCTGCCCCAACGGATCGTTCGGAAAATCCTTTTCTACTTGCCCATAAACCAAAGCAGCCTCCCAGTACTCCTCGGTGAGCAGGTACAAATCGCCCAAATCGAGTTTCACAGCCGCCAACATCCGCCTTTCGCCGCCATCTGCCACCGCTTTCTCTAACAGCAATACCGCCGCTTCAAACTGCTGCAGCTCGTAGGCCAGCACCCGGGCATGTCCTTTTTTCACCAACAATACCTGCCTGTGTTGCGGAAAATCGCGCAGGTAATCGGCAAAAGCGTTCGACAATAACTCCCATTCTCCTTTTCCAGCAGCGGCTGCTTCTAGTTCTTGGCGCCGGGCATCGAGTAGTTCGTAGCGGGCTTCGTAGTAGGCCGGATGGCGGCTGCCCTTTTCCACCAAGTAGGCGTAAAAAAGTCCGGCCGATTTGAACTGCTTGTTCTCCACCGCGGCGCGAGCAAGCGATAACATGCGTTGTCCGTTTTCGTTGAGCCGCTGGTCGAGTGCTTTGGCCTGGTAAAAGGCCGTTTCAAAATCGAGTTGCTGCACAAAAAACCAAACCATCAATTCGGCAAGCGCCAAATCTTCGGGCCTGCGCTGCATACCAGCCAGCAGGGCCTGGCGCAATAACTCATAATCTTCATCGGTCAACCGCGATTGCAACATGTTTTGCACATAACCTAATTGCTGAGGAGCAGCTTGCAAGTAATCGAGGTAAGCAGCCACCATTTCTCCCTTTCGGCCGGTAGCCAGGTACAAATCGGCCAATTCGAGCGAAAAGGCCAAGGGCTCGGCCAATAACTTGCGGCCCTGTTGCAAACTCCTCAAAGCCCAGTCGTTTTCACCGCGGTTTCGAAAGGCATTGGTAAGCATCATGATTTGCCCCCTGTTTGGCCCCAGCTTTTTAAGTAAACCCTCGTAAATATTCAGCGCTCGTTTTTCTTCTTGCTGCTGCCGCAGCGCATAAGCCCGGTCTACTTCGTAAGCCGCCTGCGAAGGATCGCGTTTGGCCATGCCTGCAGCCAGCTTTTCGGCTTTTTCGGCTTGTTGCAACTGCAAATAGGCTACATATAAATAGGCATAGGCCGTGGCATTGCCTGGTTCGGCCCGCATCACATTCTCAAACAGCTCGGCCGCCTTGGCCATTTCGCCTGTTTGGTAATATTGCATGGCCAAGGGCAGCGACTGCGAAGCAGGCTGCGCCCAAACGGCAGATGCCGCACCAAAGAGCAAAATTGAAAGCAGAAACGCACGCAACATGGCTCAAAAAAACGAAAAAAAGCCGGCAAAAGTGCTTCCGAGCTGCAGCTGTCAAAAATAAGCAGGCTGCCGCATCAGCAAGGGCAACAGCTGCCTGCCCGTGCAGTATCTTTGAGGCAATGAGCAAACTCAAAACCACCTATGTGTGCCAGCAATGCGGAGCACAGTCGGCACAATGGACTGGCCGTTGTGGCAGCTGCGGCAGCTGGAACACCCTGGTAGAAGAGCTGAGAGAAAAAACTACCGCCACACGCGATGTGCGGCAGTTCAGCGGCAGTGGCAGCAAACGGCAAAACGAAGCCCAAATACTGGCAGAGGTTTCTACCGACCTGACCCAGCGCTGGAATTGTCCCGACGCCGAACTCAACCGCGTTTTGGGCGGCGGCTTGGTGCCGGGCGCCCTGGTCTTGTTGGGCGGCGAGCCGGGCATCGGTAAATCGACCTTGCTATTGCAATTGGCCCTGCAGCTCAGCAACTTTAAAGTACTGTACGTTTCGGGCGAAGAAAGCGAGGCGCAAATCAAATTGCGTGCGCAGCGTTTGGGCTTGCCGCAAGCGCATTGCTATGTGCTCACCGAAACCGAAACCACCGCCATTTTTAAGCAGGTAGAAGCCATCAGGCCGCAGCTGCTGATTGTTGACTCCATTCAAACGGTGTATTCGCCCCTCATCGAATCGGCACCGGGCAGTGTTTCGCAAATCCGCCAGGCAGCTGGAGAATTCATGCGTTTTGCCAAAGAAAACCGGGTGCCCGTTTTTCTCATTGGCCACATCACCAAAGACGGTCAATTGGCTGGTCCGAAGGTACTTGAGCACTTGGTCGACACGGTTTTGCAGTTCGAAGGCGACCGCCATCACAGTTATAGGGTGGTACGTACACTCAAAAACCGCTTCGGATCTACCTCAGAATTGGGCATTTACGAAATGCAAGGGGCCGGACTCCGTGAAGTTTCCAACCCCAGCGAACTGTTGCTCACTCGCCAATGGCACCAGCAGAGCGGCATGGCCATTGGCTCAACCCGAGAGGGCAATCGCTCTTTGTTTGTAGAGGTGCAAGCTTTGGTTGCCGGTTCGGCCTTTGGTACACCGCAACGCAGCACCACCGGTTTCGACCAAAGGCGCCTCAATATGTTGCTGGCCGTACTTGAAAAACGCTGTGGCTACCGTTTGGGGCAACTCGATGTGTTTTTAAACATTGCTGGCGGCTTGCGGGTAGAAGATCCTGCCATTGACTTGGCAGTGGCCTTGGCCCTGGCCAGCTCCTTGCAAGATCAAGCGCTGGGTGGCGATGTTTGTTTTGCCGCCGAAATAGGCTTGGGAGGCGAATTGAGGCCCGTGGCCCAAATCGAAAACCGTTTGGCCGAAGCAGCCAAGCTCGGTTTCAAGCGTTTTTGCCTTAGCAGTCACCAACAATTACAATCGGTTCCAAAATCGCTTCAGCTGGTACAAGCAGAGCGTTTAGATTTGTTGATTCCGAAAATTTTCTAATCCCCCGCTTTTCAACGAATTTTGCGCCACATGTTCTCTACCTCCAAACCGCAGGAAACAGCCGTGCTCGTGGGCCTGGTTACGGCAGCACAACCTGCCGAAAAAGCCAGCGAATACCTCGACGAGCTCGCCTTTTTGGCTGAAACTGCAGGCGCTTTTACCCGCAAACGCTTCACCCAAAAAATCGATCGGCCCGATCCACGCACCTACGTAGGCACAGGCAAACTCGAAGAAATAGCCACCTACGTAAAGGCCGAAAACATAGATTTGGTGCTGTTCGACGATGAATTGAGCGCCTCGCAATTGCGCAACATCGAAAGAGAATTTAATCCCGATCCGCTGGGAGCCAGTGTAAAGGTGCTCGACCGCAGCACCCTCATACTCGACATTTTTGCCCGTCGTGCCCAAACGGCCCAAAGCAAAACCCAGGTAGAGCTGGCACAGCACGAATATTTACTGCCCCGCCTTACCCGCATGTGGACACACTTGAGCAAGCAAAAAGGGGGTATTGGCATGAAAGGCCCGGGTGAAAAAGAAATTGAAACCGACCGCCGTATTATTCGCAACCGCATCAGTTTGCTGAAAGAGCGCTTAGAGCTCATCGACAGGCAAAATGCCACGCAGCGAAAAAATCGTGGCAAAACCATCAGGGTAGCTTTGGTAGGTTACACCAATGTTGGCAAGTCGACCCTGATGAATCTGCTCAGCAAATCGGAAGTTTTTGCCGAAAACAAACTCTTCGCCACCCTCGATGCCACGGTGCGCAAGGTGGTGGTAAACCATGTGCCCTTTTTGCTTTCCGATACTGTGGGATTTATCCGCAAGCTGCCTCACCACTTGGTAGAGTCGTTCAAAAGCACGCTCGACGAAGTGCGCGAAAGCGACATACTGGTGCACGTAGTTGATTTATCGCACCCCAATTTCGAAGAGCAAATGGAGGTGGTGCTGCAAACTTTGCGCGAGTTGCAGGCGGCCGACAAGCCCATGTTGACCGTTTTCAACAAGGTAGATCGCTGGGAAGATGCCCGCAAGGCGCACCACGATGAACCCGAATTTTTGGAAGAGCATCCCTCGGTAGAGCAACTACAGCACAGCTGGATGGCTAAAACCAGTGGGAATGCCCTCTTTATTTCGGCCACCTCTAAAATAAACATCGAAGAACTGCGTGAAAAGCTGAGTCAGATGGTGAAAACCGCTTGGTTTGAGCGTTATCCGCACAGTCACGACTTCTTTTAAACGAACAACAACACCTGTTATGAAAAAAGCCCTTTTCCTTCTCTTGGCCGCAGGCAGCCTGAGCGCCTGTGTGAGCAAAAAGCAGCACGATGCTGTGCTTACCGACCGCACCCGTCTCGAAAAAGAAACGCAGTCGCAGCAAAAAAACATTGAACAGCTCACTGGCAAAAATGATGCATTGAGTACCGAATTAGATGCTTTGCGATCAGAAAAGTCGGCTTTGCAAGACGATATGGAACGTGCCGGCAAAGAAATGCAGCAGGCGCAAGACCGCATTGTGCAGCTCAACGAGCTCATCAACGATTTGGTAAAAACCAACGAAGCCATTTCGAGCAACAGCATGGCTGAAAATGCCCGCTTGGCCCGTGAGCTCAAGCAAAACGAGCTTTTGGTGAAGCGTAAAGAAGCCGAATTGGCCGATTTAGAAAAGCGCTTAAAAGCTACTGAAGCCGATTTACAGGCGCGCGAAAAAAAGGTAAATGAGTTGCAAGCCACCCTCGATGCCAAGGATGCGGCCGTTAAAAAGCTGCGTGAAGCGGTAGCCAAGGCCTTGTTGGGCTTCCAAAACAGCGGTTTGACGGTAGTGGAGAAAAACGGCAAAGTATACGTATCGCTTTCCGAGCAGCTCTTGTTCCGCACCGGTAGCTCCACGGTAGATCCACGGGGTCGTTCGGCCATTCAGGAACTGGGCAAGGTATTGGAAACCAATCCCGACATCAGCATTTTGGTAGAAGGCCATACCGATGACCAGGGTTCAGACCAGGTGAACTGGGATTTGAGCGTACAGCGCGCCACCAGCATCGTTAAAATTTTGGTCGACAACGGAAAAATCGACCCTGCGCGTATCACCGCTGCGGGCCGGGGCAAGCACCAGCCTGTTGATCCTGCCAAAACAGCAGAAGCTCGTTCACGCAACCGCAGAACCGAAATCATTCTTACCCCCAAACTCGACGATCTGTTCCGGATCATTGAAAACAATTAAGCATGCAGTCAGGCCAGTGGCGGGTTTTGGGATTGATGTCGGGCAGCTCGCTCGATGGGCTGGACCTGTGTTTGGCGCAATTCGAATACCAGCAAGGTCGATGGCATTTTCAGATAGAGAAGGCCTATACCGCACCCTATCCGGCTGCACTCATAGCTCGTTTGCACAAGGCGCATTTGGCCTCCCTGCCCCAACTCCACGAATTGGAGGTGGTGCTGGGGGGCTTTTTTGTGGAGGCTTGTCGTGCTTTTTTGGCAGATGTAGCACACCCGCAGCTCATTAGCTCACATGGGCACACCATTTTGCATCAGCCCCAGGCAGGATATACCTTGCAAATAGGTGGGGCCAACCAGCTGGCAGCAGCCTTTAAAATGCCGGTGGCTTGCGATTTTCGTACTGCCGATGTGGCTTTGGGCGGACAAGGTGCACCCTTGGTTCCGGTAGGCGATGCATTGTTGTTTGGCGATTATGCAGCTTGTTTGAATTTGGGCGGCATTGCCAACGTATCGTACACCCAAAATGGCAAACGTTTGGCCTGCGATTTGGCCTATGCCAACATGGCTTTGAATTACCTGAGCAATCAATTGGGTGAGCCTTACGACGCAGGAGGATTGATGGCGGCTTCGGGCCAGTTTTTACCCGAATTACATGACGCACTCAATGTTTGGGATTTTTATCGCATGCCTGCCCCCAAATCGTTGGGCCGCGAGCAGTTCGAAGCCATTGTGAGGCCCGTGCTCGACCAGCATGGCGGCGAAGTAACCGACAAACTGCACACCTACACCGTACATTTGGCCGAGTGCCTTGCCAACAGTTTGAATCCATTGACCGCGGGTGAATCCTTGTTGGTTACGGGCGGTGGTGCATTCAATACTTTTTTGCTCGAAAGCCTAAAAAAACAGTGTCACTTAAAGTTGGTGGTACCCCATGCCGAGTTGGTTGCACAAAAAGAGGCACTCATTTTCGGTTTCCTCGGTTTGCTCAGGTATCTTCGTTTGCCCAACGTGTATAGCAGTGTAACTGGCAGCCAGGCCGATCATTGCGCAGGGGCATTAATTGAGCTTTTCCCATGATTTTAGTTACAGGTGCCACCGGTTTTGTTGGAGAACACACCCTCCGTGAACTGGTGCTTCGCGGCCACCAGGTTCGGGCCATGTATCGCCACCAGCATTTGCAAGGCGGCCATGGACAATTGGGCGACCTGCCTTCGTCGTCAATAGAATGGGTAAAAGCCGATTTAATGGACATATGGAGCCTGGAAGATGCGCTCAAGGGGGTGGAAGTGGTTTTTCATACGGCAGCATTCATTTCTTATGATCCTCGCCACCGCGACCAACTTTTTGAAACCAACATTGGAGGAACCGCGCGTTTGGTGAATGCCTGCTTACAAATGGGTGTAAAGCGCTTGGTTTATGTAAGCAGCATTGCGGCTTTAGGAGATGCTGCCGAGCCAGGCCAAATGGTAGATGAAAAGGCAAGCTGGAAAACCGATCAACGCCATTCGAACTACGCCATTTCTAAGTTTAAGGCCGAAAACGAGGTGTGGCGCGGCATGGAAGAAGGCCTTGAAGTCATTGTGGTAAATCCATCGGTCATTTTAGGCCCCGGCAAAGTAGCTTCTGGTAGCAACCAGTTGTTCCGCAAAATTGCTGAAGGCATGCTGTTTTACAGTCCGGGCGGCACAGGCTTCGTTGATGTACGCGATGTAGCCCGCGCCATGATAGCCTTGCACGAAGCAGATATAATTAACAAACGCTGGGTTTTAAATGCAGTAAATCTGCCATATGAGCAGCTCTTCAAGCAGATGGCAGGTGCAATGGGGGTAAGTGCCCCTCGCTATCAGCCGCCACGTTTGCTGGCAGAAATAGGCTGGCGTGCCAACTTGCTGCTTGCCCTACTAACCGGAAAACAAGCATTTATTACCAAAGAAACGGTACAATCGGCCTATCGCAAACGAACATTTGGCGGAACAGCCATCTTTGCAGCCCTGCCCAGCTTCCATTACACCCCTTGGGAAGATACCCTGCGGGCGGGTGCAGCAGCTTGTAAAAGCCCATTAAAGTCCTAACCAACTTCCAAGGCCATAAAAAACGGCCAACCAAATCAGACCCTTTATCAGAAAAAAAAGGAAGCCCGCCCAACCCATGCGGCGCAACCATTTGCCATTTTTCCACTCCATGTTAACAAGATACGGCCTTTTCTTGCGCTGCTAGAACTTAAATGAAAATATTTATTCTCCTCATTATCTGGTCATTACAAAATATAAGGCGTGTCAATTAAAATTTAACACGCCTTTAGTTAACATTCAGTTAATATTTGCTTAACTTTGACATAACAAGAGGAGGGAAAGATGAAAAAGATGATGATGGCCCTTTTGGCCCTTGCACTTTCAGCAGCTACGGTTCAAGCGCAACGCGTGGAGTTGATTCCGGCAACCAGTAATACCGAAAACTTTACTGGTTTAAAGGTTAGTTACGATGAACAAGGATACAAAACCGCCGAAATAGCTTTTGTAAACGGCAAAGCAGAAGGCAAAATCAATAGATTTCATGCCAACGGTCAGCTGAAAGAAACAGGCTATTATTTGGCAGGCCAAAAACACGGCAGCTGGTCGAGCTACAGCGAAACAGGAAAACTCATGAGCACTGCTCATTTCCATAACGGCAACAAAGATGGCGAATGGTTGGTATGGGATACCGATGGCAACCTGCGCTACAAGTTAACGTACAAAAACGGTGCGCCAGTGGGTGAGTGGGCCATGTATGATGAGCTTGGCAAGGTAAGCAACCGCAAGCAGCTCGAAGGAGAAGCGAGCAATGCGCAAGCGAAATAATTTACCTTACCAGCTATATAAGGCGGCGAAAAGCCGCCTTTTTTTATGCCCTTAAAAAAGCGGCAATGCCTTGGCTCGCCGCTCGTTTAGCGGGATAATAAGCACATAAAGCACCTATAAAAAGCACCCCCCCGGCAGTAGCTAACAAATCCAAGCCGCGTAAGGCAACCGGATACGCGCTCACTACAAAACTACCCTGACCCGCAAACTCCACAAAACCATAGGTTTCTTGCAACCAGCATAACAGTGCGCCAGTGCCTAATCCCAAGCCCATACCAATGCTTGTAATGAGCATGCCCAAGCCAAAAAACAAACGGAATATGAGGCCCGGTGTGGCACCCAAACTGCTCAGTACGGCAATGTCGCGCTGTTTCTCAATTACCAACATCGACATAGAACCAATCAAATTCAAGGCAGCCACCAATACAATGAGCAACAGGAAAAAATAGGTCCACCATTTCTCCGACTTAAAAATCTTAAAGAGGGCCTCCTCTTGCCGATAGCGATCTTTGATATCATAATTATTACCCAAGGCATCCTGCCATTGACGCATGACTTTTTCAGCATTCACGCCAGGCTTCAAGCGTACCTCTAGTCCACCTGCTTCTTTCGACTCTAATTGCAAAATATCCTGCAAAAAAACCAGCGGCACAATCATGTATTGTTGATTGATTTCAGGCTGCACATCGAAAACGCCAGCAGGCTGCAAACTCCTGCGAATGAACGACGATTCGGGCTGCATCATATTCAACCTGGCGCCACGGCGCGGCATGTACACCTCTAATCCACGTCGAAAATCATTGAGCGACACTTGCAATTCGTAGCCCAATCCGGCGCCCACCAGGGCATAAGGAAGGCCAAATCCATCGCGCAATACATATTCACCTCGCATCATCGATTTCGACAAATCACTCACCTCGTCGAAATGCTCATCAACACCCTTGAGCACACCAACTACCTCACGGTCGGCATATCTTATCAAGGCATTTTCTTCGAGAACAAAAGAGTACGCCTCTACTTCGGGTCGCTCGCTTACAAAACTGCGCAATGCATCGGCATCTATTAATTTTCCCACAGCAGGCCGTATTCGCAAATCGGGGTTAAACTTGCTGTACAAGCTTTCAGTTAGGCCCTCTAGTCCATTGTACACACTTAAAACCACCACCAAAGCAGCAGTACCCACCCAAACACCTAAAAATGAGATGCCCGTAATGAGGTTGATAAAGTTTGATCGCTTTTTAGCAACCAAATAGCGAAAAAGAATAAACCTCAACATGAATGACCTTACGCCTTGTATGCCCTAACCACCAACTCACTGCCGCTTAAATGCACGAAATAAGCATCAATGGTATTGAGCACGAAAATAAGCGGGTAACAAATCAGGTAATACAGAGGCAGCACATACAAATATCCCTTGCTGCGTCGCAACAAATATTTGGGGAAACTTACACCCAACAGCGTAGAAATTCTGCCCGATGTGCCATAGGCATAATGCGCTTTGATGTGCTTGTAGCCCATCTCGCGCAGCATTTTTTTGATTTCGAGGTTGTTGTAACGGTGACTCACCTCTTTGTTTCCCAATAATTTGTTGGTGAAGTTGGGTTGAATTACCTTCGATTTGTCAGATTGGATCGACATGAGCAACATGCCCCCCGGCTTGAGTGCATGATAAAAGTTCTGCATCACATGCCGGTCATTAGGTATGTATTCAACCACATTAACGGCTAAAATCAGGTCGTAAACATCCTGCCGCTTGAGGTCTTGCAGATCTTCGGTACGAAAAAGCACCCTTTCGTATTGCAAACGATGGAAATAGCGATTGCACTCACAGATTTCGTTTGCCGATACGTCAGTCGCGTAAATATTCCAATCGGGAAAATTTCGGGTGAGATAATATACATATTGTCCCAAACCTGTACCAGCATCGAGCACATGCACTGGTCCTTGGTGATTGCGGGCAAACGACAAAATTCCCCTTCTGATGTGCCAAAAGCTCACAATCAAAATATCAATCAACACATAAAAAACCGACCTGAAATGCGGGCGGTTCCTAAAAATGTCGGATAAGGTTTTTCTTAATTCGTCGTGCTGCATGGGTAACTCACCATCAGGCCTCTCCGTTCAACAAACGGTTAATATTGTCGATATAGTCTAATGAATCGTCGAGATAACACTCCAACTGCGGCACAATGCGTAATTGATGACGCAGGCGCTGGCCCAATTTCAAGCGAACCTCTGCACGGGCTTCATTTAATCGATCAACTACCACTTGTTTTTGCGCACCCATTACACTTACATAGTAGCGGGCAAGCGACAAATCGGGGGTTACCCTCACCTTGGTAATGGTAACCAAAGAACCAGCGATTAAGACAGGAAGTTCGCGTTGCAGCAGGTCGGCAATTTCTTGTTGAATCAATTTGGCCACACGAAGTTGCCGCTTGCTTTCATTCATGCCTCAAAATTAAGTGTATTTGGCCGCAACACCAATCATTTTGCTTAACTCGCTATCAAACCTTTGATGGCTTCGAGATTTTCTTTGGTGAGTGGCTTGCTGTAGAAGCCTTTGATCACTGGGTAAGTCTTGGCTTTGTCGAAATCGGCCTGATCAATGGTAGAACTAAGCATGAACACCGGTATCTCGTGCGGAAACCTGGTGGCGAGCCGTTTAAAGTCTTCCAAAAACTCCCAGCCATTCATCACCGGCATATTAATGTCTAAAAGAATAACCTCGGGTAAGTGGCTTGGTGAATTGGTAAAGATTTCCTCCAGCACTTTTAACGCTTCCCTGCCTTCTCTGGCGGGTACCACCTCCTCCGAAAATCCGGTAATTTTCATCAGGCGACTACACACCATGATCAAAATTGGATCATCATCTACTATCAATACTCTCATTCAACCCAAATTTGGCTTGCCCCTTTTTAGAGACCATTGGCTAAGATAAGAAACTATGTTCGCCCAAAGCAATTTTTGTTCAAAAATACCTGACTTGGGGTAGTGTAGTTGGTGAACTTTGTAAAGTTGGTGCATGCCTTTTCAAATTTGTGGCAAACAAAAAGTATTTTCGAACATCCAAACCATACAAATGCCCGCCATTCAACTGCCCGATGCTTCTCTTTTTGCCTTTAGTAGTCCCGTTCACATTCGTTGGGCCGACATAGATGCCCTGCAACATGTAAACAACGCGGTTTATTTGAGCTACTTCGAACAAGCACGCATCGACTATTTTAGGGAGGTGGTTCAGTGGGATTGGGATTCCTTGGGAATGATTTTGGCGAGCAATACCATTCATTACCTTGCGCCTTTGTTCCCGCGCGACAAAGCCCGCATCCTCATGCGAAGCTCGCGCTTGGGGAGCAAAAGTTTTGAAATGGAGTATTTGGTGGAAAAACAAGGTAAAGACGGCCCTCAAATCATCACTTATGCCAGTGCCGTTTTGGTGGCGTACGACTACCGAAACGACCAAACCGTTACCCTTCCCGATGCATACCGCGAGGCCATTGCTGCCTTTGAACCGGGGCTGTAGGCACGAAAGGGAAGGCAATTGCCCTCAAAAATCAACCAATACTTCCTTGGAAGCCCCTTTTAATCACTAATTTTGCAGCTTCAATAAAAATCAAATGTTGCGTACCCATACCTGCGGCGAATTGCGTATTTCCCACATTCAACAACAAGTAACCCTCTGCGGCTGGGTAAGCAAAGTGCGCGACAAAGGCGGTATGTTGTGGGTCGACTTGCGCGACCGCTACGGCATTACCCAACTGATGGCCGAAGAAGGAAAAACGGCACCTGAAGTATTGGAGCAGCTCCGAAAATTGGGACGTGAATTTGTGTTGAGCGCCACGGGCACAGTGGTGGAACGTTATGCCAAAAACGATAAGATGGCTACAGGCGATATCGAAATCCAACTCCAAAGTGTACAACTGCTCAACGCCGCCAAATTGCCCCCCTTCCTTATTGAAGACGAAACCGATGGAGGCGACGACCTCCGCATGCAATACCGTTACCTCGATTTGCGCCGCAATCCGGTACGCGCCAAGCTCGAACTGCGCCACCGCATGGCCCAGTCGGTACGCCGCTACCTCGATGCCCAAGGCTTCTTAGAAGTTGAAACGCCGGTACTCATCAAAAGTACTCCAGAGGGTGCCCGCGATTTTGTGGTGCCCTCGCGCTTACATGCCGGTGAATTTTACGCCTTGCCCCAATCACCCCAAACCTTCAAGCAATTGCTCATGGTGGGCGGCTTCGATCGCTATTTCCAGATTGTAAAGTGCTTCCGCGATGAAGATTTGCGTGCCGACCGCCAGCCCGAATTCACGCAGATTGACTGTGAAATGGCCTTTGTGGAGCGCGAAGACATTCTCAGCACTTTTGAAGGCATGGTTCGCAGCCTCTTTCAGGAAGTAAAAGGCCTTGACATAGGTGAAGTAATTCGCATGCCTTACGACGAGGCCATGCGCCTCTATGGAAACGATAAACCCGATATCCGCTTCGGCATGCAACTCGCCCACCTCAAAGGATATGGCAACGACCTCAGCTCTGGGGCCAACTTTGTGGTTTTCGACAGTGCCGCTGCCGTGATTGGCGTGCCTGTAAAAGGCGCTGCCGATTACACCCGCAAGCAGCTCGACGAGCTTACCGAATGGGTAAAGCGCCCACAAATAGGCATGAAAGGCATGGTTTGGGTAAGGGCTGAGGCCGATGGCAGCTTCAAATCGAGCGTTGATAAATTTTATGGCCCTGAAGTATTGTCAACATGGGCCCAACACGCCGGCATGGAAGCCGGAGATTTGCTGTTGGTGCTTGCAGGCGATACCGCATTGACCTTAAAGGCTGCCTCGGAACTGCGATTGGAATTGGGCAACCGCCTCGGTTTGCGCAAGGCCGATGAATACAAAGCCCTTTGGGTACTCGATTTCCCTTTGCTTGAATGGGATGCCGATGCCAACCGCTGGCTGGCCATGCACCACCCCTTCACAGCTCCTCGTCCCGAAGATTTGCATAAACTGGCTACCGACCCCGGCAGCATCAAGGCCAATGCTTACGATATGGTGCTCAACGGCAACGAAATTGGTGGTGGCTCTATCCGTATCCACGACCGCGAAACGCAGGCAAAAATGTTTGAGGTGCTGGGATTCAGCCCTGAAGAAGCCGAAGAAAAATTCGGCTTCCTACTCAATGCCTTTGAATACGGTGCGCCACCTCATGGTGGCATAGCCTTTGGTTTCGACCGCTTGTGTGCTCTTTTTGGCGGCAGCGAAAGTATCCGCGATTTTATTGCCTTCCCTAAAAACAATGCAGGCAGGGATGTGATGATCGACGCACCTGGCCCCATTGATGCCATTCAGTGGAAAGAACTGCACTTGCATCCGAAAAACTGAGTCAACATTTCGCCCGAAGGATTCGACATACGCTGAATGCGGCCTCCATTCGCTTAATGCATGTAATTTTAGTTATTGAGGATCAATTTTGCGTGCCATTCACAACGTCTTAGCGTGCCAAAACTACTTGGTTGTCGACTTTATTCTGCGCAAGTCTCCCGTCACGAAACCAACCATAAAGCCATAATAACTTTGGTGTGTATTTAACTGCGCCATTGGAGAAAATGAAATGCCGAAAAGATCAAAAAGGGCAAATTCAAATGTCGGCTGTAGCATGATTGAAGGCCGTAAACGATAAACAAAATCGTAGCTGTAATTAGGGGCAAACAAATAGGCATTATTCTGATAGGTCATGTTTTCAACATCCCTAAAAACTCCTAAGCTAACACCTGAAAGCAGGTTTAGCCGAACAAATCCGCTATTGGTCAAGTAAATTGCTTTGCCAGCAAGCAAGTGTATATGAGAATGATATTGAAAAGGTCTATTGTCCATACCTAACCAATCTAGATCAAAAGGCAAGGTCAAACCATTATCATAATCGCTCGGAACGCCGTCTGCCCTGCTCGCCCTTGTAATACCGCAACTGATTGCATATTGCTTTTCATTAACGTAATTCAATTGTAACGAATAGCCTTTGAAGGCACCTAGATTAAAGCCTGCATTGCCATAGAAGCGAGATTGTTGGGTGTTTTGTGCATGCACCACTGAACTGAATTGAAGAAATATCAACAGGACGAGGCCACAACCCTTCCATACCTGCCCAAATAAACTAACACGATGGAAGCACCGTTCTTCAAAATCTAATGTACGGTAGTAAGTGTTCATATCGTTCCATTCAATTAAACCTTATGCAATCTAACAAAACAAATTCGAAACACCAAACGAACGATATCAAAACAAAAGACCTTGAGTGAACGAAGACTTAGATAAAGGGCCAAAAAATTGATTTATCACTTATCACACCATCGTTCTGCACGCTCAAACCTTCGTGGGTTAAAAAAATGCCATCGACAGCCCCTTAGACCAAGTATTGCGTGATGTTTTGTGTAGCCGCATCGTTAGATGGATATAACCGCACTAATAATGACACCTCACTCAAAAGGGAAACGAGTCTGCTCACCCTGTTGATTTAAAGGGAGTTGATTTTTTTCTGCGCACTAAACCTATCACATGTCCTACACCCACATTGATCAGTGTACGCTGCGCGTTTACAACAATCGAAGGAGATAGCGTAAATCCATAAAAACGCGCAAAAGCAAACTCAATGCGCGGGTTAAAGACCACACTCAGCCTGTTATTCGATATATAATCGTAGTCCCAATTGGGTTGGGGCCAAAATTGTCCACCAAAACCACCCGACGGCCCTTCGTAATCCCTCCAATTACCCGGCTCGGTGACGCGTGATAATGCCAAACCACCCGACAAAATTGCCCGCAACTTACCCGATTCTTCCAGTTGATACATGCGACCGTAGGTAAGCTGCAAATTCCGCATGATATCAAATGGACCTGCGGGCCACCAATTGGGCATGATTGAAAAGCCTGCTCCATTGTAATCAATTGGAATAGATTGTGCACGCCTTTGATAAAGACCAAATGTGAATTGAAAAACATGTCGTTCGTCTAACACATAATTGGCCGATAAATCGAAGCCGTAATAATTGCCTGTAGCCAGCTGACCAAAACCATAAACAGCATGGCGGTTTTGCGACTGTGCCTCGACTAAATAAGGCCCCAGCAAGCTCAAAAACAGCAAACCAGATGCAAAGCCGTTCTTTATGTAATGGAATTTAATGAAACATCAGGCGAAATATAGCAGTGATGAGCGGAACCACCAAATAAAAAGTACAGGACACAAAAAAGCCTCCGCTTCAGCGAAGGCTTATTCTATGGCCACGTAAATGAGCAAATTTAGAGCTTGGCCTTTAACTGCAACATCCGCAATACGGTTACAGCGGCTTCTGTGCCCTTGTTGCCGTGTTTGCCGCCAGCACGATCTAGCGCCTGCTGCTCGGTAAGCACCGTAATCACGCCAAAAGCGGCGGGCTTGCCAGTGCGCAAATTCACCTCCATCAACCCATGGGCAACCGCCTCGCTGATGTATTCAAAATGCGGGGTTTCACCCTTGATCAAACAGCCTACGGCAATCACCGCATCGCAGCCAGCATCGCACAACCACTGGGCCGCCAAGGGCAACTCATAACTGCCGGGCACCCCATGGTCAACAAGGTGCTCAGGCAAAATGCCCTGGGCCAGCAACAAAGAACGGGCACCCTCGCGGAGGGCACCCGTTATGTGTTCGTTCCATTCGGCAGTTACAATGCCAATCTTCAACTTTTCGGCACCAGCCAACTCAAAGGGCTTGTAGTCCGATAAATTGTGAAGCGCAGTAGCCATTAGTTGCTCGCCTTGATACGGGCAATGTACTTTTCTACCGACTGGCCTTCACTGGTGTTTTTGTACTCAGCAAAAATGCGCTCGTACAACTCCAAAGCTTTTTTGGTATTGCCCATATTTTCGGCCAGCTCACCGGCGCGCATGAGGTATACCGGTGTGGTAAATTGATTATCTTCCTTATTGGCAGCCTTCAAATAAAAATCGAGTGCTTTCTCCTTTTGGTCGAGCTCCAAATAAGCATCGGCAGTAGCGCCTAAGGCAATGCTACCAATGATGGGTTCATTGGTGCTGAAATCACGCAGCTTTTCGATGGCTTCTTCAAACTGCCCCAAACGCAAATAGCTGATGCCTAAATAATAATTGGCCAACTTACCAGCCTTGGTCCAACCATAATCATCGGCAATTTCAATGAATCCAGGGAAGTTACCATCGCCATTGATGGCGAGGTTCAATGAGTCATTTTCGAAATAGCGCTCGGCTACATACATCAGGTTTTGTGCCTCGGTTTGTTTGTTGGGAAGGTAAACGCCCGTTACATAATAAATCAAACCGGCAACCACTACCAAGCCGCCTAAAACACCATAAATTAATTGCTTGTATTTTTCGAGGAACTGCTCGCTGCGACTGATGGTCTCTTGCAAGTCGAGGTTTTCGATTCCAAAATCGAGGGGCTTATCGCTCCCTTGTTCTTTATTTGCCATGATAATCTGTACTGATTTTTAGGTTTAGTCCATGATGAAAGGATAATCGGCCTGCTCATACACATCGGTGTAGAGTTCCGACAAGTCGGGCCAAGGTGAATTTTCGGCAAACTCAACCGAAGCCTTCACTTGCTCCTCAATCTTTTCGTCAATGGCACTCAATTCCGCCTCGGTGGCGTACTTTTTCTTGAGAATGGTTTCGCGGGTAACGGTAATGGGGTCTTTCGCCTTGTAATCTTCTACCTCTTCTTTGGTGCGGTATTTCGCTGGGTCGCTCATAGAGTGACCACGGTAGCGGTAGGTACGAATTTCGAGGAAGGTAGGACCTTCACCTTTGCGGGCGCGCTCCACAGCTTCGGCCATGGCTTCATGCACGGCCTCGCAACTCATGCCATCCACCCATTTTGAAGGCATGTCGTAGGCCAAACCCATTTTATAAATGTCGGTCAGGTTGGTAGTACGCTCCAACGAAGTACCCATGGCGTAGAAGTTGTTCTCTACCACAAATACCACCGGCAACTTCCACAACATGGCCATGTTGAAGGTTTCGTGCAGGGCACCCTGACGAACCGCACCATCGCCCATATAGCAGATGTTTACGTTTTTGGTGCCGAGGTACTGCTCAGCGAAGGCTATGCCTGCACCCAGAGGCACCTGACCGCCCACAATACCGTGACCGCCAAAATTGCGGAACTGCTTGCTGAACATGTGCATTGAACCGCCTTTGCCTTTAGAGCAACCAGTAACTTTGCCGTACAATTCGGCCATTACCGACTCAGGGGTCATGCCACATGCCAATGCATGTCCGTGATCGCGGTAAGCTGTGATTACCGAATCTTCGGGGGTAATTACCGAATAAGTACCGGCAACCACCGCTTCTTGTCCTATATAAAGGTGACAGAAACCTTTAATTTTCTGCTGTCCGTACAATTGCGCACATTTTTCTTCAAAACGGCGGATCAACTGCATCTGCTCATACCACTGTAGGTAGGTTTCTTTTGTAACTTTCGCCTTTGCCATGAATGTATTTTCGAAAACGAGCCGCTAATATACGGCCTATTTTATTATCCTAGCAAGATTTACATGCAGCTGAAACGCCTGAGTTTGTTGAACTACCGCAATGCCACGCGCGGACAATACACCTTCGATGCACCCGTGGTGAGCATCACCGGCCCCAACGGCACGGGCAAAACCAATGTGCTCGATGCCATTCACTACCTCTGCCTCAGCAAAAGTTACTTCAGCCAGCAAGACCAGCAACTGGTGCGCTTTGGCGAAGATTTTTTCAACCTCGATGCCGATATTGCCCAAAACGAGCGCGAAACCCGCCTTTTTTGTGCCTGGCAGGGAAGCAAAAAGCTGCTCAAAAACAATGGCGTTACCTACGAAAGACTGGCCGACCACATCGGGCGTTTTCCGGTAGTGATGGTGGCCCCAACCGACCTCGACCTCATTTACGACAGCAGCGAAATACGTCGCCGTTTTGCCGATATGCTGTTGTCGCAAACCGATCACGACTATTTGCTGGCGCTCATGCGCTACAACAAATTGTTACAGCAAAAACAAGCCATGTTGCGTCAGCTAAAAACCGATGGCCGTTTCGACAACCTTTTGTTCGACATCCTGACCGAACAACTCGAACCCTTGAACCTGCAGCTCAGCAGCAAACGCGCGGCTTGGCTAGACCAGTTTAATCCATTGTTCGAAAATATCTACCGCACCATTTCGGGCAACCGCGAGGCCGCTGGCATCAGCTACGAACACCTGTCGCGGCCCGAACTGTCACAAAGTCAAAAAAGCAAACAAGAGCAAGAAGCTGGCCGCTGCCTCTTTGGCATCCATCGCGACGAGTTGCATTTTACGCTCGATGGGCAGGCCGTTCGGCGTTTTGGCTCGCAAGGGCAGCAGAAATCGTTTCTCATCAGCCTCAAGCTGGCCCAAGCCATTTACCTGAGCGAACAATGCGGCCAAAAGCCTTTTTTGCTGCTCGACGATATTTTTGAAAAACTCGATGGCAACCGCATCAGCAGCTTGTTGCGTTTGGTACAGGAAGATCGTTTTGGTCAGATTTTTTTAACCGATACCGACCGCAAACGGGTAGAAGCCATTTTTGGCACAGGCCCCCACATCCAATACATCGAACTCGAACACGTTTAACTACACCCTGTTGCGCAGGTTGTTCAGCATTTCATCAACCAAAGCATCCAAGTCGAAGCGGTGCTGCCAACCCCAATCGCGGCGTGCGGCACTGTCGTCGATGCTGCCTGGCCAGCTGTCGGCAATGGCTTGACGGAAGTCGGTTTTATAGCCCATTTTAAAATCAGGCAGGCGTTTTTGGATGGCTGCGGCCAATTCAGCAGGCGTAAAACTCATGGCAGCCAAGTTGTACGACGTACGCTCTTTCACCTTATCGGCGGGAGCCTCCATCAGCTCGAGGGTGGCGCGGATGGCATCGTCGATGAACATCATGGGCAAACTGGTTTGGGCATGTAAGAAGCTCTCATAGCTGCCCTTCTTCAAGGCTTCGTGGAAAATTTCTACCGCATAATCGGTGGTTCCGCCACCAGGAGGGGTTTTCCAACTGATGATGCCAGGGTAACGCAACGAGCGCACGTCCAAACCATAACGCGTAAAGAAATACTGACACCACAATTCGCCACTCAACTTACTCACCCCATACACCGTATTCGGATCCATGTAAGGATGCTGCGGGGTATCGGTTTTGGGCGTTGTAGGTCCGAACGCGGCAATGCTGCTGGGCCAGAATACGCGATTCACTTTGTGCTTCACCGACAATTGAAGTACCTGCAACAGGCTATCCATGTTCAATTTCCAGGCAAACATGGGGTTGGTTTCGCCCTTGGCCGACAATACCGCCGCAAGCAAATAAATGGTGGTGATGTTTTCGCTGATGATTACTTGCTCCACCGCATCGGCATTGAGCACATCGAGCTCCATGAATTTCCGATTGGCTTCGGGTTGCCCGTTGCGGATGTCGGTGCAGATCACGTTGTCGATCCCGTGCTTTTGTTGCAGCTGGGCCGATAATTCCGAACCCAATTGACCTTCGGAACCTAAAATGAGAATGCGCTCGTTGCTTGCCATGTGTGCGTTTTGAGTCGGGCAAATTTAGGGAAGTTCATCCTTGCTAGGTAGCCTTTACCGCAAGACCGGTAGGCAGCACTTTGCGATAACAACTTTTGTTTATACGATTTGAACCGGATGACCGCAGATACAAACATCTGAAAGTCTAAGTTTGTCGTAAACAATTTTATTGTTCGAAACTTTATTTAAGAAAAAACCATGCGCTCATTGCTAATTTGTTTTTTAGGACTGCTCAGCGGCTGCTACTACGATAATGAGCAGGACCTCTACCCCATGGCACCTGGAGGTTGTGATACCTTAGCGGTTAGTTACAATACAGAAATCGCCCAAATCATGAATACACGGTGTGTATCGTGTCACAGCGGTGGTTTTCCGGCAGGCGGCTTGGCCCTCAATACCCATGCCTTGGTAGCGGGCAATATTGCCAATATTATCGATCGGATCAAGCGAAATCCCGACGACGTACTGCTCATGCCACAAGGTGCCAAACTCGATCCTTGCAGCATTTCAAAAATTGAAGCCTGGGCACGACAGGGCGCCCCAAATAACTAAATATGAAGTCGATTTTTACCATTTTATGCGTACTTCTTTCCACTACGGTTTGGGGGCAAGACGATTTAGAAGCCTTGTTGAATGCCGATGAAGTACCTGAGGTACATTTTAGCAAATATGCTTTCAAATCGACCCGCATCATCAACGGACACAGCATTGAAAATGTGGCCGCAGGGGTGCTTGATTTTCGCATTTTACACCGTTTTGGCGCCATTAACGGAGGTGCTTATGAGCTTTTTGGCTTAGACCAAGCCAATATGCGCATGAGTTTCGATTATGGCATCAACGATCGCCTTCAAATAGGTATTGGCAGAAGCAACATTGGCAAGGAATACGACGGTTTGGTGAAGTATAAAATCTTGCGGCAGTCGACCGGCGCCCGTAACATGCCCATTTCCTTGAGTTGGGTAAGCGGAGGGCTGATTAATTCACAACGTTGGGCCGACCCCAATCGCGAAAACCTATTCAGTTCACGTTTGAGCTACTATCATCAAATACTCATTGCCCGTAAATTCAATGAGACCTTTAGTTTGCAATTGAGCCCCACCGTGGTACACCGTAACCTGGTGCCCACCCGCGACATTCCCAACGACGTATTTGCCATGGGCGTTGGTGGCCGGGTAAAACTCAGCAACAGGGTAGCAACCACTTTCGATTATTTTTATGTACTCCCTGGTCAATTACCCAACCACCGCAACAGCCTTTCGGTAGGTTTTGATATTGAGACCGGTGGGCATGTATTTCAATTGCATTTCACCAACAGCCGAGGCTTAAACGAGCGTCAATTTATAACCGGACAAAATGGGTCATGGACCGCCGGAGACATCCACTTTGGTTTCAATTTGTCACGCGTTTTTACAATCAAATAAACAGTTTGCTGGCCTCGCTGTTGTGAACTTTACATTTAAATGACAGTTCAACATACTCAAGTACAAACCCTTACTTATATTTAGCCCATGATTCGAAAAATTACCCTACTTACAACCCTACTTTTTACCGCCATGGTGGCTTATGATAGTGCCTACAATCAGGCACATACCAATTCCACCGGCGCACCCGCAGGACGAACTGGCTCTCCTGGCGATGGCGGTTTAACCTGCTCTGCTTCGGGTTGCCACGGCGCAACGCCCCAAACAACTAACATAAATATGTTCACTGTTGGTGTTCCTGCAGCAGGCTACAACCCGGGCCAAACCTACTTGGTACAGGTAAGTTTTAATGGAACAAACAACAAGGGCTTTCAAATTTCTCCACAAAATGCCAACGGCACCTTGTTGGGGCAGTTAATTAATACCACCACAAGCGGTAGCCAAGGCACCCAAACCGTAGGCCAGGGCAAATATGTAACGCATACCTTGGCACAGAGCGGCGCCTCGGGTAGCTGGACCTTCCAATGGCGCGCTCCTGTTGCTGGCACCGGACCAGTTACCTTTTATGGCGCTTTTGTCAATGGCCGGAATAATCAATTGTTTACTCAAGCCATCACTGTTCAAGAAAATTTGGCGGCTTCGGTAAATGAAACTGGCAAATTGCGCCAGTTCCGAATGTATCCTAATCCGGTGAACGACCGCCTTAGCTTGAGCTACAGCTTAGAGCGCAGCGAAAAAGTAATCATTAAACTCTACGATATCACCGGCCGTGAGGCATTGGTGCTTTTAAACGAGCAGCAGGAAGCCGGCGAGCACCAAATGAGCTATGACCTTAAACCCCAATTGAATCCAGGCGTGTACTTCGTAAGTGTTGATGCCGGTGGCAAACGTTTCAGCCAAAAACTTTTGGTGAAATAACCTACCAATCACCACCTCATAAAAAAACCCGCTGAAGCAATTCAGCGGGTTTTTTATTGTCGGCCTGTTGATTTACATCGACTTAAGACGGGTAATTTCCTTGGGCGAGAGGTAACGCCAGTTGCCACGGGGCAAATCTTTTTTGGTGAGACCAGCGTAATACACGCGATCCAATTTTACCACGTCATAACCTAGCGATTCGAAAATGCGGCGTACTATGCGGTTACGGCCACTGTGTATTTCAAGCCCAACCTCGGTTTTGTCGGCCGGATTCGGAAACGCAATGGCATCAACCGTAGCCAAGCCATCTTCCAAAGTAACGCCAACCGAAATTTTGTCGAAATCGGCTTGTGTCAATGGCTTATCGAGCACTACGTCGTACACTTTCGCAATGTTGTTGCTGGGGTGCGTGAGTTTTTGGGTAAGCTCGCCATCGTTGGTAAGTACCAGCAAACCGGTGGTATTGCGGTCTAAACGACCAACGGGCACAATGCGCTCGTCGGTAGCATTCTTCACCAAACTCATCACGGTACGGCGCTCTTCCGGATCATCGAGGGTAGTGATAAAATCTTTCGGTTTGTTCAAAAGAACGTAAACCAAGGTTTCGAGGGTAAGCACTTTGCCTTGATAAGTCACGGTATCGCCCGGATTTACACGGCTGCCCAATTCGGTAACCGCTGTGCCATTCACCAAAATTTCACCTGCTGTAATGAGCTCATCGGCACGGCGGCGGCTGCAAATACCCGAATTGGCAATGTAGCGGTTCAGGCGCATGGGGCCGTCGAAAATGATGGTTTCGGGCTTAGCAGGGACGTCTAATGGACCAGGACGCGAACGTTTGCGCTGCTCGGGGCCTTTGCCAAACATCTTGGCCACATCGCGCTGATAAGGCTTGCGGTCGCCGTAACGGTCACCACCGCCATTGCGGTCGAATGAACGTGGGCCACGGTCGTCGCCATAACGAGGACGATCGAACGAGCGGCCTTCGCGGTTGCCATCGCGGTTGAAATCGCCACGGGGACGGTCGAAAGAACGGCCTTCACCACGGTTGTCGCGGTTGAAATCGGGGCGCGGACGGTCGAACGAACGGCCTTCGCGGTTGCCTTCGCGGTTAAAATCAGCACGCGGACGATCGAACGAACGACCTTCACCGCGGTTGTCGCGGTTGAAATCGGGACGCGGGCGGTCGAATGAACGGCCTTCACCGGGTTTGCTGTCGCGGTTAAAATCGGGACGTGGACGGTCGAATGAACGGCCTTCACCCCGGTTGTTATCGCGGTTAAAATCGGGACGCGGACGGTCGAATGAACGGCCTTCACGGTTGTTGTCACGGTTAAAGTCACCACGTGGGCGGTCGAAAGAGCGGCCTTCGCGGTTGTTATCGCGGTTGAAGTCGCCACGCGGGCGGTCGAACGAACGGCCTTCGCCTGGTTTGCTGTCGCGGTTAAAGTCGCCACGCGGGCGGTCGAACGAACGGCCTTCGCCACGGTTTTCATCGCGGTTGAAGTCGGGACGTGGACGGTCGAACGAACGACCCTCAGCCCGGTTGTTATCGCGGTTAAAATCGCCACGTGGACGGTCGAACGAACGACCTTCACCCCGGTTGTTGTCGCGGTTAAAATCGCCACGTGGACGATCGAACGAGCGGCCTTCACCCCGGTTATCGCGGTTGAAGTCACCCCTGGGGCGATCGAATGAGCGGCCCTCGTTGCGGTCGTTGCCGAAACGGTTGCGGGGCGCAAAGTCGTTGTTACGTGGGGTGTTGGAACGGTCGAGGTCGCGGTTAATCAGTTTCGATTTTTGGTCATCGCTGCCTTCCTCGAGGGTACGAAGTTCGCGTTGGAGGCGCTCTAAACGGGCCTGACGGTCTTCATTGAAAGCATTTGCATCGGAATTGGTGCGCCTGCTGCGGTCGTCTCGACCGTAATTTTCATTGGCGTTCATGAAAAAGAATTAAATAAATATGCAGCAAAGGTAAGCATAATTGTTCACACGGCCGCATAAGAATTGTTAATAAGCCCTGTGCTGAGAGGGCGCTGCGAAAAGCGGCAGATTGTGCAATCAAGTAGTTGGTTGGTTTGAATAGGTGCATGCGTTTCGGCATTTTGGGGTTGGTTGAAAAGCGCATAAAAATTTTCAGCTCAGGGGCCTTTGTTGCCCTTGGTATTAAAATTTCCAAATCGCAGCCTTTACCAAAAGTTGGGCCGCATTGGTGGAAGCAAGCCGAAAAGCATGTTGTTTTGCATATGCCCAACTTCATTCAAACTATCTTCCAAAGCATGTCAAGTGCACAACAGCGGGTTCTGTTGTATTGGCCGAATGGGGGGCGCATTGAAAATTGGCAGGCCGATGTTTTGTTGGCTTTGGCAAGGGGTTTCGGCGAACAAATTGCGCAGGGACTGCAGCCTCAAGGCAAGGTGTACATGCCCTTACAAAAGCTCAGTGCAACACGTTTGATGGCCTTATTGGCCTTGATGGCCCAAGGAGGGGCGATGTTGTTGCCGCCACCCAAACTTTGGTTCAAATTGCTTTGGCAGTGGCGCAAACAGCCCGAATTTGGTGGTGTGCTGCTCATAGATGAAGCTTCACCGCTTTTGCGTTTGCTGCTGTGGTGCCTGCGCATTCGATGTTATCGATTATACAGCCTTCCGCAAGCCGGTGAACCCATTGCAGCCGAATTAACCGATGATGCAGTGGCTTTGGTGAGTTACAGTTCGGGTAGCACGGGGCAGCCCAAGGTGTTGAAACGTACGCATGCTTTACTCGAAGCGCAGCATAGCTGCCTTAAAGCCTGTTTTCCGCCTTTTGACGGACAAATCGACAGCTCGTTGTTCCCCAACGTGCTGCTCCATCAGCTAGCAACAGCCACCGCCAGTCGCTTGCCCTTTTCGCCAGGCACCCCATTGGCTCGCTTGCCGTTTGATGACATTGTGCAAAGTTGGCGTGGGGGTGATGCCAATACACTCACCGGAAATCCTTGGTTTTTCAGACAAATGCTGGCCCGTAGCGGCGAGTTGTATCCGCACATACGGGCTTGTGGGGTGGGTGGGGCGCCGGTAGATGAAGATTTGCTGGCCGAGTTGGCGGTTCGCTTTCCCCATGCTGCTATTTATGTGATTTACGGTGCTACCGAGGCCGAACCCATTGCCTTGCGGCGCTACCAAGCAACAGCCGACAAGCGCTTGGGATATGCCGTGGGCGAGGTGGTAGATTGTTTATCGGGTTTTGAAATCAGGCAGCCGCAGCCAGTACGTGCCGGTGCTGCCTGGGTGCAAGCAGGCGAAATTTTCGTTCGGGGAGCACATGTGTTATCGGCCCAGGGCGCATGGCATGGTACTGGCGATTTTGGTTATCTGCAAAACGGCCAACTTTACCTCACTGCCCGGCAGGGAAATACAGTGCCTTGTGCAGGCTACCAGCACTTTATGATCGAACATGTATTGCGCAGTCAAAAGGGAATTTCGCAAATCGCAGTGCTCACCAAAACCCATGGCATCAAGGTTTTTTACAGCGGCGCGGCTTCCCAAGAGGCCGTACTTGGACTGATAAAGGCACATTTTCCAGAAATTCAGCAAATCGACATTCAGCGACAAAAAGCACTTCCGCTCGATGCCCGGCACCAGAGTAAGTTGATGTATCATATATTGCAATATGGAAACCGAGTTCCGATACCTGCCGTTTGACCAAATTCGCTACTCGATGGTTTGGGAAGGGCAAAGCAGTTTGTACCAGGCCCTGGAACCACAGCCCGGCGACGAGCTGCTGGTGATTTGCTCGGGCGGGTGCAATGTGCTCAACACCTTGCTAACCCCAGCCGAGAAGGTTTGGGCGGTAGACCTCAACCCGTTGCAAATCAAACTGCTCGATTTGAAATGCCGGGTAATCGAACGATTTCCTTACGACGTTTTCAGCGGCCTGATGGGTTTTGAGGGTAAAGCAGGCATGGCATCAGCTGCCAAGCAAGTGCTTGCCGATTTGTCGGAAAATGACAGGCAATTTTGGGAGCCGCTCTTCGTACAATACCCGCAGGGCTTGCTGTTAGCAGGCCGGCTCGAAGCCTACATTTGCCAGTTTTACACCCGTTTGAGCAGCCTCGAACAAGGCCTGATGGATGCCCTGTTTGCGGCCCACAGGCTGGAAGATCAAGCCGATATTTTTGATCAACTCCAACAAACCGATTTTAAGACCACCTTTATCGAATACTTCAGCAGGCAGCAACTCAGCAAAGGCCGCGACGAAAGGTTGTTTAAATACACCCGCGACCCGGGTGGTGAGCGTTTTTACGAGCGCCTTTGCCGTTACCTCCAGCAGCATTTGTTGGGCGAGAGCTATATTTCGCGCTTCTTTTTTTATGGTCCGGCAGACATGCCCATGCACTTGCGTCCGGCCTGTTACCAAGCCCAAAACCACAGCCTATTGCGCCAAAGTTTCGGCCGTTTGCAGCGGCATACTGGCGAGGCCATCGACTTTTTGAACAGCGAAGCTGGATCAAGGGTCACCAAGGCCAGTTTGTCGAATATTTTTGAGTATACCAGTCCCGAAGTATTCGCCCAAACCGTTCACCAGCTCCTGCAGCGCCCGCAATTGCGTTTCGTTTATTGGAATTTATTGAACAACCAAGGCAAAGATTTGCTGCAGTTACCCAGTTACCAGGCCAGGCAATCGGCACTGCTGAGTGCGCGCGAGGACTGCTTTTATTTCGATGCCCTGCACGTTTTCGAAACCCATACGCCATGAGCACACCCTCCTTTTTACAAGCCGCACACCTCAGCCGTTTGCTGCAAAACAAATTTGGAAGCCCTGTACAGATTGATGCGCTGCATACCTATACCATCGACAACAGCGCCAGCATATTGGTTACATTGACTTCGCAGCAAACCGACAGGTTGATTGGCCATTTTGGACTGGAGCTGGCTGGCGAATGGCAAGGGAAGCAACAACGGCAGCGCATGGTACTCAAGGTGAAGCCCCACGGACGCGAAATTGCCGATATGTTAGCCGGTTTGGCACATTTGAGCAACGAGCAACTCGGCCAAGTATACGCTGCCCATGCAACAACCACTGGCTTCTTCAACACCCACAGCCGCGAAATTGAAGTATATCAAAAGCTGCCGCACGCCATACAGCCATGCATTTATGGCTACTTACTTGCCCCCGAAGCAGCTGCCTACCAGGTGTTGATGGAAGATTTGACGGGTTTTACAGGCTTAAATTCGGTGATGGCAGTAGACCAATGGACCAATCTACAGCTCGAAACAGCGCTTTCGGCCCTGGCCAACTGGCACGTCTTTGCCCACGATAAGCGAAGTGTGCTGTCGGTTAGCAGTTGGACCGATACCGACGAGCTGAATTATTGGCTGCAAGAAGCTCCCTTGTGGAGGGCTTTACTTGAAAAAGGCGCTGCTCGCTTCCCCGAATGTTATGCCGACGGCCTGCTAGAAGCCCTGAACCATGGCCTTGACCAGGTGGAGATTTTGCAGCAACAGCTCAACAGCTTACCGAAAACGCTCATTCACAACGACGCCAATCCACGCAACAGTTGCTTCCGCGCTGATGGCAGTTTTTGTTTGTATGATTGGGAATTGAGCTGCAGCCATGTGCCTGTTTACGATGTTTTGGAGCTTTTATGCTTCGTGCTTGAGCCCGACCGCTATGCGCTCATGCCCTATTTTTTAAATCACTATCGCCAGACATTGTGTCACAAATGGCCAGTGTGGGAATCGGATAGCATGTGGCAGCAATCGCTGGAACTGGCTTGGTACGAATTCGGCTGGCACCGCCTGGGCATGTACATGATGGCGCATGGGGTGGCTCCTTATCCCTTTTTACCCCGGGTATGGGCGGCCTATGCGGCCATTTGGCGGCAAATTCAATAGCCTCTTGCATAGTTCAGATGCCAACACTATTTCAAGTAAAAAACACAATTGCCGTATTGCCTATCAAACAAGCTATTTTTCTGAACAAGCACCCAATGAAACATCGCTTTATCACGCTACTTTTATCCAAATGAAGCAGAAACAGCTTGGTGCCTATTTATTAGAGCGTTTTCCGCCGGTGAACATGATGCTGTTTGCCATTTTGTTTATGGCAGTGTACAGTGTGGCAGTCCAGCGGTGGACGGCCGAAATCAGTTTGGCAGGCGGCATTTTGGCCACCATCAGCTTCTTTTTTAGGCTGCGGGTGATGGATGAAATCAAGGATTACGCACAAGATGCGGTGAACCATCCCCAGCGCGTACTGCAATCGGGCGGCATCAGTTTGTCGTATTTGATGGGTTTTTCGGCCTTGTTGAGCATTTCCGAAATCGGCTGGTCGTACCTGCGTGGTGGCTGGTGTTTGGTCTTTTGGTTGCTGGCAGTGGCTTATGCCTTCTTGATGCGTTACGAATTTTTTGCAGGTGCTTGGCTGCGCAAACGTTTGGTATTGTATGCTTTCAGCCACATGCTCATCATGCCACTGGTGATTGCTTGGTTGTGGTTCGCCTGGCAGTCGACCTTTTCGCCCGTGCTGCTTTTGCTTATGCTGCTGAGTTTTTTGGGTGGCTTTGTGTTTGAGCTGGCACGAAAAACCCATGCCGCCGCTGCCGAACGCCCGGGCATAGATACCTACAGTTCGCTCTTGGGTAGCAACAAGGCCGTAATGCTTATTTTAGGGGTATTGTTCGCAGGTTTGGCTGCGCAATTAGGGTTGTTTGTTTCGCTCGACTTGCCTCTGTGGGCCTATTTCTTGGCAACTGCCTGTGCCTTTTGGGTAACTTTCACTTATTGGCAAGCGCTTCAAACCCACGACGAAAAGCATTTCCGCAGGGCCGAATTGGCCAGTTCGGTGTATATGTTGGCCAGTTACCTCGTATTGATTGTAGGATGTTTGGCTTGATTCAAAAACAACAACTGGGTGGCAAAGCGCGCGGATTGCGACAATTGCGCGATGCAGGTTGCCGTGTCCCTCCTTTTGTGACCCTGCCGGCGAATTGGTTTAGCCCTTGGCTCGAAAACGATTACAGCCTGCGCCCAGGCTGGGAAAACAGCAGCAACTTTGCCCTCGTGCCCGGCATGCTGGCCGCGGTGGGCATCAACGAAACGGTGCTGGCGGTACGCTCATCGGCTTTGGGCGAAGACGGACAAGAGCACGCGCACCCCGGCATGCTCGACAGTGTGCTGGCCGTTGAGCCCACCCAATTACACGCGGCCATTGCCCAAGTGGTCAAAAGTGCCGGCAGCGAGCGGGTGCAGGCATACCGGCGCCAAAAGGGCCTCACAGGCCGACTGCTGCCCGCCGTGGTGGTGCAGCAATGGCTCGAAGCCGATTTTAGCGGGGTGCTTTTCAGTACCAATCCCCTCTACCCGCACGAAATGCTGCTGCACTTGGTGCCAGGCGCCGGCGAAGCCCTGGTGCAAGGCCAAAAAGAACCTGCCGAATACGCCTTCGACAAAGCCAGCGGAAAATGCTACTGGCAGCAGCTGCCTGTAGGCGAATCCGCCCTTGATGCGGTGCTACTGCACGAACTTTTCGCCACCGCCAAAAAACTGGAGCACCAAATGGACATGCCGCTCGACCTCGAGTTTTGCGTGGTGGCCGGCGACATCTATTGGCTGCAAATGCGGCCCATCACCACCCCACCGGTGAGCCAGCTGGTGCTCGACAATGCCAACATCCAGGAAAGTTATTGCGGACTCACCTCTGAACTCGGTTTCAGCTTTGCCCGCCGCGCCTATGCCACGGTGTATACCCAAACCATGCGGGCAGTCGGCCTGCCCGAAAGCAAGGTGCAAGCACAAAAAGAAGTGGTGAACAACCTGCTTTACCACCACCAGGGGCGGGTTTACTACAACATCAACAACTGGTACCGTGGCTTGCAGCTGCTGCCCTCGTTCAGGCAAAACAAGGCCGATATGGAGCGGATGATGGGGCTCGAAAGTCCGGTTGAACTGGTAAACGACCGCCGCTTGCCCTGGTACCAGCTGCCGGGTCGCTTGCCGGCTTTGTTGCTCAACCTGGGCCGACTGCTTTGGGCTTTTAAGCAGCTGCCCAAACAAACCGAGCGTTTCAACCGGCAATTCGACAGTGTATTCAATGCCTTTTATGCCGCCCAGCCTGCTGCTTTTACCGAAGCCCACTGCCTGCAATGGTACCAGCTCCTAAATAAGGAGTTATTGCATCGTTGGGAGGTACCCATTGTAAACGACTTTTACGTGATGATGCAAAACGGCCGTGCCCACCGCCGCTTGGTCAAGCAGGGCATTAACGCGCCTGAGCATTGGTTGCGCGAACGGCTGCATCAGCACGAAACTTTGCCTTCGCTTGCCCCCCTGCATGCCCTGCAACAATTGGCCGAAATGGCCCGCAAGCAACCGCAATTGCTCGAAAAACTGTTGCAGAACACCGCCGTTGACATGGCCGCCCTGGCCAGCGACTTTCCCGCCTTTCATCAAGCGCTGCAAGCCTACATCCACCTGTATGGCGACCGGGTAATGGGCGAACTCAAGCTCGAAAGCCACAGCATGCGCACCCACCCACAGCTTGTATTGGCTTATTTGCGGCCCTTGTTGCAGCAGCAAGTTGAAGCGCCAAAACCCAATGCGCATGCGGCCCTTGATTCGTGGCTCGAACCCTTGCGTACGGGCATTTTCAGGCGCGAAGCCCTGCGCCTGCAACGCACCCGTTTGTTTGGCATGTACCGTTCACTTTTCAGGCGGATGGGCGAATTGCTGGCTACCAAAGGTATGCTGCCCGAAGCAGCGGCCATTTTTTACTGGCGGTTAGAAGAGCTGGAAGCCTATTGGGAAAAGGGCAGTGTGCTTACAACCGAAGCGCTTCAGCAGCGACAGCAGCAACATGCCGAATGGGCCCAATCGGAACCGCCGGGTAGGGTGTATTTGCCCGGCCGACAACCACACAGCCATGCCCAAACAGCTGTTGATTTTTGGCAAGGACAAGCCGCTGTGGCCGGCACGGTAGCAGGCGAAGTGGTATGCATTTCGGGGCCAGGCGACCTCAGAGAGCTGCGCGGCAAGATACTTTGTGCGCTGCGCACCGATCCGGGTTGGACGCCCCTTTTCCCCGGCTGCCGGGGCGTAATCATCGAACGTGGATCAAGCCTGTCGCACTCGGTCATCGTACTGCGAGAACTGGGCATTCCCACCATCATCAATGTGCCCGGTATTTCGGCCAGCCTGCGCACTGGCGACCGGGTGCAGCTCGACGGCCAGGCCGGCACCCTTCAACGCCTAAGCGAATGATTGTACAAGACATTGAGCGGCAGCTGCCCGACAACTTTTTCAACTGGGTGCCGGCATTGTACCAGCAGCTGCCTTATCAACCCGAAGAAAGCCCCGAAAAAGTGCATGCGCTTTTGGCCCTGCAAACCGGCCATACCCGCATGCGCATGTTTCTGTTGCCCGGCAAAGCCCGCTTGTTGGGCATGGTTACGCCCGCCAGTAAAACCGCTTTGTTTGGATTTTGGGAAGGCGAAAACGATCTCGCCAGCCATGCCCAGCTTTTTGCCGCCTTCAAACAGTGGGCGCTCGAGCAAGGCTGCAATCGGCTCGAAGGCCCTAAAAACTTCAACACCTTTCATGCCTATCGTTTACGCATCAGCGAGCCTTCGTGGCAGCAGTTCAACCGCGAACCCGTGAATCCGCCCTATTACCCGGCCTTGTTGCAAGCTTTGGGTTTTGAGGTACTGCAGCATTTCGAAAGCCGCAAAATCAGCACGGCGGTAGTACCCGAGGTGTATGGCAGCAAGCAACAGTTGGTCGACAGCGTGCAGTCGCTGCCATTCGAATTTATTCCCCTCACCCCCGAAAGCTGGCAGGCCCATGCCACGGCCATTTACGAGCTCATTGGGGAGGTATTTGGCCAAAATCCGGGTTTCCGGGCCGTTTCGGAGGCCGAATTCGCGTTGTTGTACAATGCCGACTATGCCGCCATGTTGTGTCCACATAGCTCCGTGCTCTTGGCCGAACGCAGCAGCGGCCGCTTGGTGGCCATCAGCTTGTGCCACCCCAACTACAGTCCACTACAGCTCACCGAGCCCCCGCGTTTTCACACCCATTACCCCCAGCTGCAACACCGTACCTTGCTGGCCAAAACCCAGGGCGTGCACCCGCAATACAGGCAGCAGGGCCTCATGAATTACCTAGGCGCCTACGGCATGCTCAGCTTTCGGCAATATTACGACGACATCATTTTTTGCCTCATGCGCCACGACAATCCCTCGCTGCGCTTCACCGATCCCTTTCCGTATGAAAAGGCGACGTATGCGGTGTATGGGAAGGCAATTGGAAGGCAGCATTAAAGGCGGCTATTCTGCTCCGCCTTCAACACCAATTTCGCTTCCCTCACCCTGCAGCTCTTTCAACTGCGGCAGCTCATGCAACCCATTGATCCCAAAATACTCCATAAAAAAATCTGAAGTACCATACAGGGTGGGGCGGCCCGGGCCGTCGCTTTTTCCGGTGATGCTGATGAGGTTTTTTTCGAGCAGACGCTGGATGCTGTAGTCGCAGCTCACCCCGCGGATGGCCTCGAGTTCGGCTTTGGTAACCGGCTGTTTGTAGGCAATGATGCTGAGGGTTTCGAGCGCGGCGGTAGAAAGGCGCTTTTTCGAACGTTCGGCCAGGGCCAGGCTCAGCAAATCGTGGAATTCGGGTTTGGTATAAAAGGCGTATCCGCCACCTGCCATGCGCAATTCAAAAGCGCGCTGTTGGCTGGCGATATCGGCCGCGAGTTCTTGCATGAAAGCCGATACCTCGCTTTCTTCCAAAACCATTTGGTGAAACAAGCCCAGCAGGCGCGTGATTTCGGTCAGGGGAAGGGGTTTATCGGCAGCAAAAACCAAGGCTTCGGCCTGGGCTTTGAGGAGCGAGCGGTCGGGCTGATTTTCCATGAGATGTAGGCAAATCTATGTATTTTTATCCCTGTTCAATCCATTCACACGCACACACACTTAAAAACCATGTCAACTTACCGACTTATGATGGGACTTGCCTTGGGCAGCAGCCTGCTGTTCGCCTGCAACAACCAGGAAGAAAAAAGCGAAGCAGCTACCGACGAATTTAAAGTAGTGGCCGATGAATTTGCCGACATCCAAGTGCTGCGCTACCGCATTCCGGGTTTCGACTCACTCACATTGCAGCAAAAAGAACTGCTGTACTACCTCAGCGAAGCCGCGGCTGCTGGTCGCGACATCAATTGGGACCAGAACTACAAATACAACCTCCTCGTACGCAAAACCTTCGAAGGCATTGTGGCCCATTACGAAGGCGAGCGCAGCGGCGCGCAGTGGGACGCCTTTATGGAATACGCCAAACGCGTATGGTTCAGCAACGGTATCCACCACCACTACAGCATGCGCAAGCTGCAACCCGGTTTTGATGCCGCTTACTTCACCACTTTGGTGAATGGCTCGGCCAAGGCTGAATTTCCGCGCATGGCGGGCAGCATCGACAACAACGAGCAGCTGCTGGCCTTCCTCCAGCCCATTTTGTTCGACCCCAATGTGGCTGCCAAGCGCGTGAACCAAGATGCCGGTGTTGACCTCATCACCACCTCTGCTAACAACTTCTACGAGGGAGTTACCCAAGCCGAAGTGGAAGCCTTTTATGCCAAGCAGAAAGTGAAAGACGATCCCACCCCCATTTGGTATGGACTCAACTCCAAAGTCGTAAAGGAAAATGGCAAGCTGGTAGAAAAGACCTGGAAAGCGGGCGGTATGTACGGCGCAGCCATCGATAAAATGGTGTACTGGCTCCAAAAAGCCATCGCCGTAGCCGAAAACGACAAGCAAAAAACGGCCCTCGAACTGCTGGTGAAATACTACCAAAGCGGCGATTTGCGCGATTGGGATGCCTACAACATCGCCTGGGTAGCCGATACCGAATCGATGATTGACGTGGTAAACGGCTTCATTGAAGTGTATGGCGATCCGTTGGGCATGAAGGCCTCCTACGAATCGGTGGTATCGGTGCGCGACATGGTAGCTACCCGCCGCATCAAGGCCATTGGCGACGAAGCGCAGTGGTTCGAAGACAACTCGCCCATCTTGTCTGAGCACAAAAAGAAGGAAGTGAAAGGTATTTCGGCCAAGGTGATTACCGTGGTGCAGGAATCGGGCGATGCCGCACCGGCTACCCCTATTGGCATCAACCTGCCCAATGCCGACTGGATCCGCAAAGATTTTGGCTCTAAGTCGGTATCGCTGGGCAACATTGTGTATGCCTACAACGAGGTGGCCAGCAAAGGCAGCGCCATCGAAGAATTTGCTTGGGACCAAGCCCAAATTGACCGCTCTCGGAAATTTGGTGCTTTGGCTGGCGACCTGCATACCGATTTGCACGAAGTGATTGGCCACGCCAGCGGCCAGCTCAACGAAGGCATTGGCACGCCCAAAGAAACCCTCAAGCAGTATGCTTCAACCCTTGAAGAAGCCCGTGCCGACCTGGTGGCTTTGTACTTCATCATGGACCCCAAACTGGTGGAACTGGGCGTAATGCCTTCGCTCGAAGTGGGCAAAGCCGAGTACGATGGTCACATCCGCAATGGCTTGATGTTGCAGCTTCGTAGATTAGAAGAAGGCGACAAGCTCGAAGAATCGCACATGCGCAACCGCCAGCTCAATGCCGGCTGGGCCTACGAAAAAGGCTTGGCGAACAAAGTCATTGAAAAGAAGGTACGCGATGGCAAAACCTATTTTGTAATCAACGATTACGAAGCCTTGCGTGAGCTTTTTGGGCAGTTGCTACGCGAAATCCAGCGCATCAAAAGTGAGGGCGACTTTGCCGCAGGTGCTGCCTTGGTTGAAAATTACGGAGTAAAAGTTGACCAAGCCTTGTTGAAAGAAGTAAAAGCCCGCTACGCCAAAATTGGCTCCAAGCCGTACTCAGGCTTCATACAGCCCAAATTGGTACCGGTTTACGAGGGCGAAAAACTGGTGGATGTGAAGGTGGAGTACCCCGACAACTTCACCGAACAAATGCTCGAGTTCGGCAAGAAAAACGCGCATTTGCCTGTAGTTAACTGAGCCAAGGGCATTATCCAAAAAAGGCTGGCAGAAATGCCGGCCTTTTTTATGCCCTAGCATACGGAATCCTTCGTTGCAAAGAGGTCAATGGGAGATGGAGCGGAATTTCCTAGAATCAATTATTTTGTCCTCAGACTTAACTTTTCTGCATCCTGTCTCGTGCCGAAAAAATCTGTTACAAAGACTTTATGGCTGTCCTCATCTACGAAATAGATGATTTTTACTTCCTTGCCACGGGTGATTTCGTACAATAAAAAACGATGCCCTTTACCCAGCAATTCAAGACGCGGCTCTAAGGTTCCTCTGTATGGAGTATGTTTCAGTGAGATGGCCAATGCTAAAATCTCGTCGGCCTTTCGTGATGCGCTATCGGGATGGTGCGTGCTGAAGATATAATCCAACAATTCGAAGAAAAACCGCTCCGCTTGGGGAGTAATTTCAACTACATACCCTTTTGCTGTTTCCACGCTTCCACATCCTTTTTGAATGCTTCAATGCTTCTTGTATTACCAGCTTCTACCGATTGAACGCCAACCTTGGCTCGCTCCACCATTTCAGCTTCATTGGTATTAAAAAAGTCGATGTTGGTTAGTTTATTGACCTCTTTCTCCAACAATTGACGATAATGCATCAGTACGGCTTTGTCCTCAATTTGGTCAATCATTTGGTGAATCGACTCTTTCACTGTTTGAATGTACATGGGCATTCCCTTTCCTACGTAAATATAGAAACTAAGATTTTGATTTGCTGCAAATTATATCAGGCTAATTAACCTGCAAACAATCACATCATTTCACCAAAAAATCCTCGAATTCAAAAAGAAAAACGCGCATTTGCCCGTGATCAACTGAACATACTCAAATCTTTACAGGCCGGCTGCAACGCCGGCCTGTTTTATTTTAAGCCACCAGCGATGCCTCCAAAACGTCGGCAACGCCAGGCAAAGCGCGAAGCTCACCCGGCAAACGCAAGATGCTCAACCCTGCCTGCCAACTGCTCTCTGCCAGCAAATACAAGGGCAAACTGCCAGTGATAAAACCTGCCTGCCCGGCACGGTACTCTCCGCTTATTTCGCCAAACAGCTCTTTTATATCGGGTTCTCCTTGCTCCCAAGCAACCAGCACTTCTACTTCCGCAGCTGTACTAAATGGCGGAATGGCCCCCTGTTCCATCTTTTTGTATTCGTAGCGATAGCCATAAGTCAATGCCGATAGATCGCTCAATACAGCCGATGCCGTGGGGTAGGCGCCTGCACCTTTGCCAATAAAAGTTTGCCGATCGGCAAAACTGCTTTGGGTGACTACGGCATTAAATTCATGCCTGATGTGCGCCAACTCATGGCCCGGCAACACCAAGGTTGGCCATACGCAAGCCGTGACGCCATGTCCTAAATGGCGTGCCTCAGCTACCAATTTGATGGTGCCCCCTTGCTGTTGGGCGTACTGCCATACCCGCTCCGACAATTGGTCAATGCCCACATATGGAATGTCGTTTCGGCGAACTACCCTGCCAAATGCATGTGTGAGCAAAATCACCAGTTTGTTGGCGGCATCTTCTCCACTGATGTCCAAGTATGGATTGCTTTCGGCAAAGCCACGCTGCTGGGCAAGCGCCAGGGCATCGGCAAACGAAAGCCCCTGTTGCTCTATCAAAGTGAGCATGTAGTTGGTGCTGCCGTTTACAATGGCCTCTACCGAAACAAGCAAATCGTTGTCGAAATACTCTTCCAAATTGCGCACTACGGGTATGCTCGCACAGCTGGCGCCTTCGTACAAAAGCGCTGCTCCACTTTGGCGCTGCAACTCCAACAAAACCGGTAAGTGCTCGGCCAACATTTTTTTATTGGCCGTTACCACCGATTTACCTCGCTTCAATGCTTCCGACACCATTGCAAAAGCGGCATCAGCATCGTCAATCAGCTCTACCAACACATCAATTTGGGGGTCGTTTAACAAATCGGCGATGTTGTAAGTGAGCAAATGGGGCGCTACTGGCCTCGATTTATGCCGGTCTTTTACGCAAATGCGGCGAATGTTCACTTGCAAACCACGGCTCTTGCCCAATACTTCATACAGGCCTGTACCCACACATCCGAGTCCGGCCAAGCCAATTTCCAAAGTCTTCTTGCTCATGCAACCTCCTCTGTTTCGGGCAACAAAGCCCATTGTTTACATCGATCTAGCGCTTGTGCAAGGTCGGCAATGAGGTCTTCGGCATCTTCGAGACCTACCGACAAACGAATGAGGCTATCTGCCACACCAGCAGCACGCCTTTTTTCGGCTGGAATAGATTTGTGGGTCATTTGCGCCGGATGACATGCCAAACTTTTGGCGCCTCCCAAACTTTCGGCCAATAAAAACAGGCGAGTGCTACTAACCAATTGGGCAGCCGCCTCCAAATGGTCGTTTTTCAAACTGAAGCTCACCATCCCACCAAAGTACTTTTGCTGCTGAACGGCAATGTGGTGGTTACGGTGATTGGGCAAGCCGGGATAGTACACTTCTCCCACTTCGGCCCGCTTTTGCAGCCATTCGGCTACTTTTTGAGCATTTTCACTGTGTTTTTGCACCCTCAACGACAAGGTTTCGATACCGCGAATCACCAAAAACGAATCGAAAGGCGCCAATATGCCGCCTGAAGCATTTTGAATGAACTTGAGGCGTTGGCCTAGTTCTTCGCTTTTGGCCACAACCAATCCGGCAATCAAATCGCTGTGACCTCCCAGGTATTTGGTGGCGCTGTGCAACACCAAATCGGCTCCCAGTTTCAAGGGTTGTTGAATGATGGGTGAAGCGAAAGTGTTGTCGACACAAAACAGCACGCCAGCCTCCTTGGCAATGGCGCCAATGGCTGCAATGTCGCTGATTTTGAGGGTAGGGTTGGAAGGGGTTTCGAGCCAAAGCAAGCGGGTTTTGGGGCCAATAGCCGCAGCAACAGCCGCTACATCGGCGGTATCGACATAACGAATGCGGATGTCGAACTGGTTGTAAACCTGGGTAAACAAGCGAAAGGCTCCGCCATACAAATCGTCGATGGCCAAAATTTCATCGCCGGCGTGGAGCAGTTTCACCACCGCATCGATGGCTGCCAGGCCGCTGGCAAAAGCCAAACCTTGGCTACCTCCTTCGAGGGTGGCAATGAGCTGCTCCAGGGCTTGCCGGGTGGGATTGTTAGAACGGGCGTAATCGAAGCCTTTGTGCACCCCCGGGGCTTCTTGTACAAAGGTGGATGTTTGGTAAATGGGCACTGAAACCGAACCGGTAAGTGCGTCTACGGGAATGCTGTGCAGCAATTGGGTGTTGATGTTCATGACGTTTGCTTTTTAAAGGTTAAACGCCTGAGCACAAACTCATCAATGTTTTAATCGGCTGCGCTTTAAAACAAAAAACGCCTCCGATAAGTCGAAAGCGCATCACATCTGCAGCTGTGTGTCTTCTCCTTATCTTTCCTCCCCTTGCGGTTCGGCAGGATTTGGCACCAAGTTTTCACCGGTTGCCAGAGCTTCAACGGGCCTGTCCCTCTGCTCTTCTTGATAAGTAGGTGCGTCAGAAACGCGTTGCAAATGTAAGAAGGGGTTTGAAACCACCAAAAAAAATCAAGAAATAAATGCTCGGTGCATTTCCAAATGCGCAGTTTTCTCCAAAAACGTCTGGGCACCCCATTTGTCTTCAATCTCAATGATTGGTTGCTTGGGCACCCAAGCATTCGGGTATTTACGCATGGTAAGCCTGCCGTAATGATGCACAAAAACCCCACACGCCACGGCCATCGGTTTGATGTCGCCTACCAATTCCCAGCGCTGTTGGCTCCGCAAATAAAGATCAAAGTCGGCCTGTAAGATGCGTTCGTCAAAGGGCCCTAATTTCTGAATCACTGCCCGATGCGCCAAAATGGTATGACCAGCAAAGCCTTCCACCACACTTTTTCCAAACTTTTCAAAGCGCGCTTGGCAAAACAGGTCCCAATCGCCGTACATCCAACGATGTTTGAGTCGCAATGCCCATGTTCCAACGCCCGTAGTCCAAGTAAAGTGCCGAACGAGCTTCCATCTCCGGCGCAGCTGTTTGGTTGCCCGGCGCGATTCGGCACGATCGATACTTGCCGGACTGATGATATCGAGCTGCTTGTGCTGCATGATTTCAAGCAGGTGTTTATCCCATTGCGGCCCCACCAACACATCATTATTCATAAAAACCAAATAGTCGCCGGTGGCATGTGCTATTCCTTGGTTTTGGGTGAAAGGATAAGCTTCATTCCGTTGATTACGAATCACCTTGGCACCAACCGATTCGAAAAAAGCACCTGAGCCATCGTGGCTGGCATTGTCGATAACCACCAATTCAAATGGGTGGTAGGTATAACGTTTTAAAAAGGCCCAAAAAAGCTTGTTCATGGCCTTGTGGTTGTGGACAACTGTAATGATACTCAACATTCGGGCGCAATATAACAACCTTCAGCCATTGAATGTGTATGCATCCCAAAAAGAAGTAACTTTGAAGGGTGAAAACCTATTTCAGGATATTGGCTTTTGCCCGGCCATTGCGGAATTATCTACCACGGTACATGCTTATTTCGGTACTTGGTATTGTATTTGGTATCTTCAATTTTGCACTGCTCATCCCCCTTTTGAATGTCATTTTTGGAGATGTCGTTTTGCCAGAAAAGCCAGTCGAATCACCCGCGTTCAGCCTTTCCGTCGATTACCTAAAGAGTTACTTCGACTTTCATTTTTACGCCATTTTGAGCGCCTATGGCAAACAAGGGGCCTTGCAGTTTGTGTGTGCCATTGTGTTGGTTTCAGTTTTTCTGAGCAATTTATTCCGGTATTGGAGCTCACGTATTTTAACCGGGCTACGCACCATGGTAGTTATGCGCATGCGACAAGCTTTGTTCAATGCCTTGGTAGGCATGAACGTGCGGTATTTCAACAATCAGCGCAAAGGCAACCTCATTTCGGTGGTTTCGAACGATGTAAGCGAAGTTGAAAACAGCATTGTGAGCACCATTCAAGTTGTGCTTCGCGAGCCACTCATACTCATAGGCTATGTGGTGCTTCTCTTCACCATCTCGGTGAAGCTCACCATATTTAGCTTTTTGGTGCTTCCTGTTTCGGGAATCGTTATTGGTGGAATTACCCGAAAACTAAAGCGTGATTCGGTACAAGGACAAATCTACTTGGGTAACATTCTCTCCACCATTGAAGAAACCATTAGCGGCATTCGCATTATCAAAGCGTTTAATGCCCAAGAAAGCCAAAGAAAGCGTTTCGAAAAAGAAAACTCTGGCTACAGAAACGTGCTCAAGTCAATCTTCAACCGCAAGGATCTGGCCTCACCGGTAAGTGAATTTTTGGGAATTAGCGTGGTGGTGGCTATCATCATGTATGCAGGCACCTTGGTCATCAGCGGTGAAAGTGATTTAGGGGCTAGCGAGTTTATCACCTACATCATTTTGTACTCGCAGTTGTTGGTACCCGCCAAAGCCATCACCGCTTCATTCACCAATATTCAGCGCGGTTTGGCCGCTGCCGATCGTATTTTTGACATTCTCGATACCCAAAACCCCATTACCGAAGCTTCCGATGCAGAAGCAATCGGCGATTTTAAGTCGGAAATCGAGTTCAAAAATCTCAGCTTCCGGTATCAGGAAGACTGGATATTGCAAAACGTCAACCTACGGATAGCTAAAGGCAATATGGTAGCCCTAGTAGGCCCATCAGGTGGAGGTAAATCTACCTTGTCGGATTTAGTACCCCGTTTTATTGACGCTGAACTGGGAGGCGTTTTTATAGATGGTCACAATATCAAAAATTTGCGCATCAAAGATCTCAGGGCACTCATGGGCATCGTAACGCAGGAGAGCATCTTGTTCAACGACACCATAACTGCAAACATTGCTTTTGGCGAGGACCAACCTAATATGGAACGGGTACGTGCCGCAGCTCAAGTGGCCAATGCCACAGAATTTATCGATAAACTGGAAAATGGCTTCGAAACCCGCATTGGCGACCGGGGTGCCCGCTTGAGTGGAGGACAACGCCAGCGCATCAGCATTGCCAGAGCAGTTTACAAAAATCCGCCCATCCTCATCCTCGATGAAGCCACTTCTGCTCTTGATACCGAATCGGAAAAGCTGGTGCAAGACGCCCTCAGCCACCTGATGGAAAATCGCACTTCCTTGGTCATTGCCCACCGTTTAAGCACCATTCAACATGCCGATCTCATTGTGGTTATTGAACAGGGGTGCATTGTTGAAATGGGCAAACACGATGAACTTATGAGTCTTAAAGGTACCTACCATCGTTTAACAGAATTGCAACAACTGTAAACTGTGCAATCGGTATATTTACGCAAACTTCAGGCATGCACGTATCACACATGGCCGAGCACCTCATCGGCTCCGAAATCATCAAACTCGCTGGCGAAATCAATCAAAAAATCAAAGCGGGCGCCAAAATCTACAATTTTACCATCGGTGATTTCGACCCGGCCGTTTTCCCCATCCCCGATGAACTAACAAAGGGTATACAAGAGGCTTACGCGGCCGGACATACCAATTATCCAGCGGCGAACGGACTCGCTGAACTACGAGAAGCGGTATCAGTATTTATGAAAAATTATGGTGGCCTCGAATACAGTGCCGACGACTACCTGATTGCAGGCGGTGCACGCCCTTTGATATACGCTATTTACCAAACGCTCCTCGACCCGGGCGACAAGGTAATTTACCCAGTACCTTCGTGGAATAATAACCATTACTGCCACCTCAGCAGGGCACAAGGCATTGAACTGCAAGTAGATGCAGAGCACAATTTCATGCCAACTGCCGAAATGATTGCCGAGCACCTGCAGGAAGCCACGCTGGTGGCGGTGTGCTCACCACTTAATCCAACCGGCACGGTTTTCAGTCGGGTCGAACTCGAAAAAATCTGTGATCTCATCTTGGCGGAAAATGAACGCCGCGGGCCACATCAAAAGCCGGTTTACTTGATGTACGATCAAATTTACTGGATGCTCACCTTTGGAAGCACCACCCACGTCGATCCGGTAAGCTTACGTCCGGCCATGCGTTCTTACACCATCTATGTCGATGGCCTTTCGAAAGCCTTCGCAGCTACTGGTGTCCGCATTGGCTGGAGCTTTGGTCCACGCCACATTATCGACAAAATGAAGTCGATTTTAGGCCACGTAGGTGCTTGGGCCCCCAAGGCAGAGCAGGTTGCTACCGCCAAGTTTTTAGTAAACAAGGAAGCTGTTGACCATTACTTAGCACAATTCAAAGTCGATATTTTCCAGCGACTCGAAGGTTTTTATACTGGCATGATGCGCCTCAAGGTAGCCGGATATCCTGTTGATTGCATCCATCCTCAAGCTGCCATTTACCTCACCATTCGTTTGGCCTTACACGGCAAGACTACCCCAACCGGCCAGGTTTTAAACAGCACCCGCGACATTACGGCTTACGTGCTCGAGGCAGCCGGATTGGCCGTAGTGCCGTTTTACGCCTTTGGTGCGAGCGAAAACAGCAGCTGGTATCGCCTCAGCGTTGGAACCTGCCGGGCCGAAGAAGTGCCTCAAGCTATCGATGCACTCGAAAAAGCCCTAAATAAGTTGCATTAAGGTGCTCAAGGGCATACACCACATCGCCATCATCGCCTCTAATTACGAGCGCTCGCTGCATTTTTATACCGCTCTCCTTGGCTTCGAGCTTGTTTCGGCTGTTTACCGTGAAGATCGGCAAAGCTGGAAAGCCGATTTAGCGCTCAACGGCACCTACCTCGTCGAACTTTTTTCGTTCCCCAATCCGCCACAGCGACCCAGCATGCCCGAAGCAACCGGATTGCGACACCTGGCCTTTTCTGTAGAACAGCTCGATAAGGTCATTCAAAAACTCCAGGCAGTAGGCATTATTTGTGAACCCATTCGCACCGATCCCTACACCCAAAAGCGCTTTACGTTCCTCTTAGATCCCGACCTTCTGCCCATCGAACTATATGAATTATAACCACTTAACATTGTAACATTTTTGTTTCAAACATTTTTGTTTCAAACATTTTTGTTTCATAACTTTGGGTATGGAAAAGCCGCCATTTCAGTTTGGCCACCTCATGGATAGCCAAAGCTTTGTAAACCGCAAAGCCGACATGGAACGCCTGCACCGAAACTTATCGCAAGGCATAAACACCATACTCATTGCACCGCGCCGTTGGGGTAAAAGCTCCTTGGTAAACGAATTGGCGCGGCGATATCAAAGTCCCCAATTGGTATTTTGCCAAATCGACCTCTTCAGCATGCGTGAGGAAAACGACTTTTTCGAAATCCTCAGCAGGGCGGTTATCAACGCCACCCATTCAAAAATCGAACATGCCATTGACAACTTGAGGCGCTGGGCCAGTAATATCGCCCCACGCATCAGTTTGGCGCACTACCCCGATCAAGAACTCGGCATCGACTTCGACTTTCGCAGCCAGCCCATCGACAAAAGCCTGCTCCTCAACCTGGCGGAAAGAATAGCTACCGAAAAAAACATCCGGCTGGTGCTTTGCGTCGGTGAATTCCAAAATATTGAACATCTCAACGAGTCGGTTGCCTTTCAAAAACTACTGCGTTCGCATTGGCAAAGGCACAAAAACGTAAGCTACCTCCTCTATGGCAGCAAACGACACATGCTTTCGCAGCTCTTTCAAAAACAGTCGTACCCTTTTTACAAATTTGGCCAGGTAATTTACCTCGATAAAATTCCGGCCGACGAATTTCGCACCCATTTACTGGAGGGATTTGAAAAACAAGGCAAACGCATTACGGTGGGTCAAGCCGAGTCGGTTATCGAACTCATGCTTAACCAGCCCTATTATGTGCAGCAATTTGCCTTTTTGCTTTTCAACCACACCCAAAAAGAAGTAACACTCGAAAGCCTCAACCAGGCCATGCGCGAGTTCATTGGACAGGGCTACCCTTTTTACCAGCGGATGTTCGAAAGCCTTTCGAGCATGCAAATCAACCTCATGCATGCCTTGGCTGCAGGCGACCCCCGCCCCATGAATTCACATGCTTTCGTGCGCGATTACCGCTTAAACAGCTCGGCCAATGTAACCAGGGCCCTGCAAGGTCTCGAAGAAAAAGAAATCATCGACCGCTTTGGAAAAGGCATCGAAATCATGGATCCAGGTTTTCGATTGTGGTGGCAGTTATGTCTGCAGCAACGCAGATCAATCGCCAACATCACCTTTAACGATGCCCTGCGTCAATCGCACCCGGCGTAAGTTACTTCGCCCAAGCCGCGCACTACTTGTGGTTCATAACCCGCATAAGTTTGTTCTACTTGCTTCAGCAATTGCCTGATCTCTTCGGCATCGAGGCTATTCACCAATTGCATGCGTATTTCCTTGAAGTTCGGATAGCCCTTGAAATAGTTGGTGTAATGTCGACGCATTTCGAGCATGCCTAACTTCTCGCCCTTCCACTCGAGCGAGCGATTAAAATGACGCAAGGCCACCTCTATCCGTTCGGCAGTGGTTGGCGCGGCTAAATGCGCAGCTGTTGCCATAAAATGTTTGATTTCCCTAAAAATCCAAGGGTAACCAATGGCTGCACGGCCAATCATAATGCCATCAACTCCGTAGTGATTTTTGTAAAGCACAGCCTTCTCAGGACTATCGATGTCGCCATTCCCAAAAACCGGAATGCGCATGCGGGGATTGTTTTTCACTTCGCCAATGAGGGTCCAATCGGCCTCGCCTTTGTACATCTGCACCCGGGTACGGCCATGAATGGCAATGGCCTGTACCCCAATGTCTTGCAGCGCTTCGGCCAGATAAACCACTTGCTTGCTATCTTCATCCCAACCCAAACGCGTTTTTACCGTTACGGGCAAAGGGCTGCGTTTCACCATGGCTTCGGTGATTTTGAGCAATTTAGGCAGGTTGCGCAACATTCCCGAACCCGCCTCCTTGCACACCACTTGTTTTACCGGACAGCCATAATTGATATCTATCAAATTGGGTTTGGCCTCTGCAACTTTGTCGATGGCCTGCACCATAGGTTCCAATTCGCCGCCGAAAATCTGGATGCCCATGGGGCGCTCATCGTCGTAAATGTCGAGTTTTTGAACGCTCTTTCGGGCGTCTCTGATGAGTCCTTCGGACGAAATGAACTCGGTGTACATTAAATCGGCCCCGTTGGCCTTACAAACTGCACGGAAAGGCGGATCGCTCACATCTTCCATGGGGGCAAGCAGGAGGGGAAATTCTCCTAAATCCAAATCACCTATTCGTACCGTGCTCATAAAAACGCGTAAATTTACGCAAAAATTCGCAAAATGCTGTTCAACAAGCCCCTGCGCGAGCATCCGCCGCTTTTACAACTCTTGCTGCTTTTGATGCTGTGCCTCATGACCGGTGGTTTGTTTGCCTACCTGGCAATCAGCACTTCCTCCTGGCTGGGAGATTTTAATGTATCGGCATTACTTTCAGAAACCCCCACCAACCCGTCCCAGGTACCCATGATTTGGTACCTGCAAGGCTTATCGGCATTGGGTGCATTTGTAATTCCTGGGCTCATTTTCGCCTATTATTGGGATTTTGACACGCCTTGGGAACCCCTTAGCTTAGCGCGTGCCAACAATTCAAGTGCTTATGTCATTACCGCTTTTTTGATGGTAGCCTCTATCCCATTGATTTATGCCATTTATGCTTTGAACCAGCAAATGGCTTTGCCTGCTGGCTGGGAATCGCTTGAAGAAAGCTGGAAGGCCCAAGAAGAACGAGCTGCAGCTACCATCGGCCTGCTTTTGGGCACACCGGGCTGGCTGGCATTGGCCATCAACATCATCATTCTGGTGGCCATTCCGGCATTTGGTGAGGAGCTTATTTTCCGCGGATTGCTGCAACGTATCTTTTTCCAAAGCAGCAACAACCAGCATGTAGCTATTTGGGCGAGCGCCTTTTTGTTTAGTGCCATCCATTTTCAGTGGTACGGCTTTTTTCCAAGGATGTTGCTGGGCGCGGGCTTTGGCTACCTCGTGGTTTGGTCGGGAAGCCTTTTCCCTGCTATCTTTGGTCACTTGCTCAACAACGGCCTCGCTTTGTTCGGGGAACATGCAGCCCAAAAAGGCTGGTTACCCGGTGGCGAAGATTGGCTAATGCAGCTGCCTTGGTGGATCACCATGCTAAGCGTTGTTGCTACAGCAGGACTGTTGTGGATATTTTATCGCCTAAAGCCTAAAACACTGTTTTGAACGATTGGGTATGCGTTTTCGAAAGCAACCTGCCTTGGCAGGCTGAGTTAAACCGGGTATATCTCGAAGAAAATGGGGTGCCCGCCATCGTCCTCAACCAACAAGATTCATCTTATCAGGTTTTTGGAACGGCCCGCTTGCTGGTGCCTTCCAACAACCTACATACCGCCGAAGCACTGCTGCTGGCCAAAACGAACGACGAATGAACAATCTCGTACAGCGCATCATTACAGGCAGCATTCTCACCAGCCTCATTGTGGGCACCTTGCTGGGCGGCTTCTACTATTTTACCGTTTTATTTCTATTTATCAGCTTGGTGGGCCTGTACGAATTTTACCGTATGGCTTCGCCCAAAGTCAAAAAACGCCACTATTTATCGTCGCTTTTAGCCGGTGGCCTGGTTTATCTGCTCTGCGCGCTTACCGCCTCCGAAATCATTGCCTTCGAATGGCTTGAATTACTCATACCCATTTGCGCTTGGTTTTTCCTGGTAGAACTCTACAAAAATCGCAAACAACCATTCGAAAATATTGGCCTCACTGTACTCGGCCTGCTTTATATCACCCTTCCGTTCTCATTGCTCAACTACATGGCATTTTGGCCCTTTGGCTTTTATAATTATGAGCTGGTTCTGGGTATTTTCATTTTTTTGTGGACCAGCGACTCGGGGGCTTATGTGGTAGGTCGACTCATTGGCCGCACCAAATTATTTGAACGCATCTCCCCCAACAAAACCATTGAAGGCAGTGTGGGCGGCATTTTGGCCGCCATGCTCATGGCTTGGTTTGTGGTAGCCCCCCTCTTCGATACTTTTGGACATATCGACTGGTTGGTTATTGCTGCCATCGTGTCGATCAGTGGCATTTACGGCGACCTCATTGAATCGCTGCTCAAGCGCAGTTTCGACCGCAAAGATTCGGGTAGTTTGCTCCCCGGACATGGCGGGGTGCTCGATCGTTTCGATTCACTCATCCTCTCTGCGCCCATGGTCTATGCATATATCCGCATCATACAAGTGTGGTAGCCTGACTTTCAGCAATTTAGAAACTCATAAAAATTTGCTGCCCCTCGGGCATACGGCTAAACCAATTACTTAACTTTGAGCTGTTTTTTAACGATTTCTTAATCTTTCACCAAAAAACTTACCATGTCAGCAACTGCTGAAATCATTAAGCCCGCGGAGAATCCATTCGATTCCATGATGTCGCGCTTCGACATCGCCGCCAAACTGCTCAACTTGAGCGAAGGACTGTACAACGTACTGAAATCGCCTGCCAAGCAGGTGATTGTAAGCCTTCCTGTTACCATGGACGATGGTCGCATTGAAGTGTTCGAAGGCTTCCGGGTGGTGCACAACATCAACCTCGGTCCGGCTAAAGGCGGCATCCGTTATTCTATGGATGTGCACCTCGACGAAGTGAAAGCATTGGCTGCTTGGATGACCTGGAAATGCGCTGTATCTAACATCCCTTTTGGCGGTGGCAAAGGCGGCATCAAATGCGATCCGCGCAAAATGTCGGTAGGCGAGCTTGAGCGCTTGACCCGTGCCTACACCCGTGCCATGATTGACGTTTTCGGTCCTGAGAAGGACATTCCGGCACCCGACATGGGCACTGGTCCACGCGAGATGGCTTGGTTGATGGACCAGTATTCCAAACTGGTTGGTTACAGCAGCCCAGCTGTGGTAACTGGCAAGCCCTTGGTTATGGGCGGCTCAAAAGGCCGTGTTGAAGCCACAGGCCGTGGTGTGATGGTAGCTACCCGCTCTGCCATGCTCAAAATGGGGCTGAACCCTTTCAAATCGACTTGTGCCGTACAAGGCTTTGGCAATGTGGGGTCTATTTCGGCCAAACTCATTGAACAACAAGGATTAAAAATCGTAGCCATCAGCGATGTTACCGGAGGCTATTACAATCCAAACGGTATCAACGTAGCCGAAGCCATGGCCTACAGCCAGGCACACGGCAATCAATTAGAAGGCTTTCCGGGTGCTGAAAAAATTTCCAATGCCCAGTTGCTCGAATTAGACGTAGATGTGCTCGTTCCGGCAGCCATGGAAGACCAAATCACCAAGCACAACGCAGCGAACATCAAAGCCAAGTTGATTGTAGAAGGTGCGAATGGTCCAGTTGCCGCTTCTGCCGACGATATTCTCAACGAAAAAGGGGTGATGGTAGTACCCGATATTTTGGCCAATGCCGGTGGTGTTACCGTATCTTATTTCGAGTGGGTGCAAAACCGCTTGGGGTATTTCTGGACCGAGGAGCGTGTAAATCGCCGTGCCGATCGCAATATGAAAGAAGCTTTCGAAACCGTATATCAAACCTCGCTGAAATACAACTGCAACCTCCGTATTGCGGCTTACATTGTAGCTATCGACAAAGTAGCTCAAGTAACCCAATTGCGTGGTGGTATTTGATGTTCGTTTTTCGACCTAAAACACGAAATTTGAGCCGCGATAAAATCGCGGCTTTTTTTTATGATACATCGTGAAGGTTACACCATTATTGCTGGCACATTGGTTATTGCTGGCATCCTGGGCTGGTTGGTTCAGCATTATTTAGGGCAATACAAGATTTGGTCGGGCATAGGCTACTTGCTTATTCTCGCGTTTGTAGTGTTGATAGTGCAGTTTTTCCGCAACCCCACACGCCAAACGGTCATCAATCCCAAGCATGTTATTGCGCCAGCCGATGGCAAAATGGTGATCATTGAAGAGGTAGAAGAGCCTGAGTATTTTCAAGGCAAGCGCTTGCAGCTGTCTATTTTCATGTCGCCCTTAAATGTGCACGTTAACCGCAATCCGGTTACCGGCCTGGTAAAATATTTCAAATACCATCCGGGCGACTACCTGGTAGCCTGGCACCCAAAATCATCGACTTTGAACGAGCGTACGACCGTGGTGGTAGAAAACGAGGCTGGGATTCCTGTTTTGTACCGTCAAATTGCGGGCGCTTTGGCACGTCGCATTCGTTGGTACATCAAAGAAGGTGACCAAGTGAAACAAGGCGAAGAATATGGCTTTATCAAATTTGGCAGTCGCATCGATATATACTTGCCCCCAGGAACGAAGGTGAATGTAACCCTTGGCGACAAGGTGCGTGGTGGCGAAACTGTTTTGGCCACCTTTGATTGATAATGGCTAAAAACCGGAGCCAAATGGGGGTGGTGTTTTTCACCACCTTTCTCGATTTGTTGGGCGTAGGCATCATCATTCCCATCATAGCCCCCTTGTTTCTCGATGCCGAGCACCATTTGTTGCCCGATCATTACAGTTTCAGCGATCGTACCATGCTCATGGGCGTGCTCATCTCGAGTTTTTCGTTCATGCAATTTTTTGGATCAAGTTTCTTGGGTGCCTTAAGCGACAGGTTTGGAAGAAAAAAAATCCTATTTGCTTCTATAGCAGGCACAGCTTTGGGTTACGTGATTTTGGCCACTGGCATTGAATGGGGTATGCCTTCCTTGCTGTTTGCAGGCCGTATGCTGAATGGCTTTTGTGCAGGAAATTTGGCCGTGATATATTCAGCCATAGCCGACATCAGCACGCCCGAGCAAAAGAGCAAAAACTTCGGACTGGTTGGCGCTGCATTTGGTATCGGATTCGTAATTGGTCCTTTTATGGGCGGGCAATTGGCCGACAGTAGTCTGGTAAGTTGGTTCACTTATGCCACCCCTTTTTGGGTAGCTGCCATTTTGAGCCTATTTAATCTGTTGCTCATTGCCCTTCGCTTTCAAGAAACCATCCAACAAACCGTAAAGCGCAGTCTCAATTTTACAACGGGTATTCGAAATTTACGCACCGCATTTACCCACGCTCAATTGCGGGTGGTTTTCCTTATTTCCTTTTTGTTCATTTTCGGGTTTACCTTTTTTACCCAATTCATTCAGGTTTACCTCATCGAAGCTTTCGCCTACAGCCAAGCCGATATTGGAAAACTCTTCGCATACATGGGCATATGGATTGCCCTCACGCAAGGAGGCATTATTAGACCTATCTCTAAGCGTTTTACTCCCTTAAATACGCTGCGGTTTAGCTTGATTTTGCTGGCAACAGCCATGTTATCGCTCCTGCTGCCCAGCATCAGCTGGCAATTATTCGTGGTTTTACCGTTTGTAAGTATTTTCCAAGGACTCACCAGTCCGAACATCACTGCAACCGTTTCGAACTTAGCTGGCAGCGACATTCAAGGCGAGATATTAGGCATTAACCAATCGGTAAGTGCCTTTGCCCAATTACTGCCGCCCTTAATAGGTGGTGTGCTGGTAGGTTGGGACATTCGCATGCCCATCATTGGTTCAGCATTTTTTATTCTGATGGCGTGGCTGGTACTACAGCGGCTCATCCATACAAAACAGGCTTAGGCCAAACCGTGGGCTTGTTCCATCAGCTCTTGGTTTTTTTTACAAAGAAAACCAGCCGCTTCCAGTGATTGTACAACCATCATTTCCTTTTCTGGATCGATGCGGTATACGAATTCAAATACACCATGGTGATCGAACTGGCCTAAATTATCTTGCAATTCTTCGGGCAACCAGCTAATGATTTCTTGCGCAGGAACGGGCATATAAGTACCCTCTTCAAAACCAGGCAATACATCCGTTGTGAAGGCATCTTCGGGCTGGGGCAGGTGCAAATCGGTAATGTAATTGCTCAAATCTTCGCCCATGAGGTAATTGGGGTATAAATCAACCAATTCCAGAGCTTCCAAGATTTCGTAAATGAGTTGGTTAAAGGTATCCTCCGAGGTAAAATCAATAAAATCTTGCCAAGTGGTTGCATTGCGTATGGCATACCAACGCCGGGCCAATGCTATTGCCTCCGATTCGGGGCTAAAAACCAAGTTGTTGTCAATATTACCGTAAACGAGGATATTTTGCTCTTGCATTGGGCAAAATTACATCTATTCGGGCAAAATAATACGAAATACACTGCCTTCTCCCGATTCGCTTTCTACCTCCAGCCGAGCATCCATCAACGCCAATAGTTCGTGAACCAGCACCAAACCAATGCCACTTCCCTTTTCGTTTTCGGTACCGTAGGTCGAAAAACTAAGCCGTGGGTGCATCACTTTCTGCTTGGCTTCGGCATCCATGCCCACGCCAAGGTCTATCACTTCAAGGGCAATTTCTTTGCCCTTCTGCCTGCCCATCAGCCACACCGAGGAGCCCTTATGAGAAAACTTGATGGCGTTACTCAACAAGTTATACAAACAAACACGCAACATATGCCTATCGGCTATCACGGTGGCTCCTGGCACCACTTCCCACTTTACATACACACTTTTAAGTGCTGCCTGGTATTGCACTTGCTCAATCACCTCCCGCAAAAACATGTTCAAGTCGAGCTTTTCGGGATAAGGCTTGAGGCCCACGTATTGCAATTTCGACCACTCCAACAGGTTGCTAAGCATGCCCAAAGCGCTATCTACCCGCTTGGTCATATCTACATTCCATTCCGAAAACTCTTCGACACTAATTGCACCCGATGCCTGCAAGCCAAGCATTGATTTGATACCACTCAAGGGATTGCGTACGTCGTGCGACACAACCGTTAATAATCGATCTTTAAACGAAGATAGATCTGCAAGCTCCTGATTTTTGCGTTCCAAATCAGCGTGTTTGGCTTTCAAAAGATTGTTTAACTTGCTAATTCGCCAGTATGTATAGCTCAAAAACAAAATGAGCATTACCAATAACCCACCTATCCAATACGAATACCTCATACGTAGTTCTTGGATAGCTAGCTGATCTTTTTGCTGGCTGATTTTCAAATCTTTTTTTTCAGAAGCATAGCGAGCTTCCATTTCGGCAACCAACGCTTCTTGTTCCTTTTTTCTGATAGAATCGTTGAAGGTTTGCATTTTGCGCAATGAAGCGAGAGCCTCATCGTGCTCATCTTCTTTCGACTGCGCCTCTGCCAAATAATCATAGGCATTTTTTGCACCTAACAAATAGCCTTGCTGTTCGGCCAACTTGATAGATCGTTTGGCATTGGTAATAGCGGCTTTGTACTGCTCTTGTTTGATGTGCAATTGAGTTTTGGCATTGAGGGTGTTCACCAAATCGTTGTAGTTCTTTTGCTCCTCCATCATGTCGATGGCCAGGTTCAAATACCTCAACGCTTGTGCATACTGCCCTTCGGCCATGTAGAGCTGGCCAATATTGGAGTTCATTTTAGCTTGGTTCACCTTATCGCCCAACTGCTTGAAACGTTGGGCTGCCATATCGTAGTTTTTAATGGCCGAATCGGTTTGCCCCAACAATTTGAGACTGATACCAATATTCGCCAAAGCCCCAGCTATGCCCCGTTCATTCCTGGTGCGCGTATGTATTTCTAAACTTTCACGAAGGTACTCCAAGGCCTGATCAAATTTCTCCATGGAATTGGCCAAGGAACCCATATTCTGCAAAATGGTGGCAATTAATGGATCATTTTTGGCCTCTCTTGCAAATTGCAAGCCTTCTAAATAAGCCTCCATAGAGCTCCCAAACACCGACCGCTTCCTGAAAATGATGCCCTCATTCATTTTTACAAGGCTCATGCGGTATAGGTCGTTCTGGCTTTTTGCCGATTGAAAAACCGCACCAAACACCTCCAAAGCATCGTCGAATAACGATTGATTCACATAAACAGCCCCCAGGTGACTGCGAGCATCGTTTAAAACCTTATAATCGTTAAGTACCTGAGGCTTCTGCAATAGCGCCAGTAATTCTTTTTTCGATTGCTCAGGATCAGCATTATTCAAACAGCCGAAATATCCCAAACTAAAACGCAAACTATCGGCATCTTCTCGGCCATTGAGGCGCTTCTGGTAATTCGATTCGCACAACGACCTGGCCTCCTGCCCACGAGCCCATGGCAAGCAAAAAACAAAAAAAATCAGAAAGACATGCTTCAGGCTCATGGTCTAAAAATACAACCATCAATGATGAAAGCAATAAAAAAGCAGCCCGAAGGCTGCTGTTTAAGTCATCATTACATCGACATAAAGTTAAGGACGACTCTTTTCGAGTTTTTCCATTTCCTTGTCGAAGGTTTGCTTGAATTTCTCGTAGTCGTAATCAATGCGAAGACGCTCGTCTTTACTGAGGCGATCGCTCACCTTTTTGAACATATCTTCCGAAGCAAGTTCAATGGCAATGTAAGTCTTAAAGGTTCCCTGAGGCGTTTTGGTCAAACGCTCACAAATGGTGCGGGTGCCATTTAACTCTTGGTTTACCACTTCGCGGCTCAAAGACTCAAAGCGCTCTAGTACTTCTTCTTTGTTGTTGAATTCACGTGAATTCACATAATTGTCGGTGGTGGCTTTGATGGTGGTTTGAATTGAAGAAGCCAATTGCGTGCGCGCTTCGTTCAACGCTTTGCGCTTGGAGGTATTCTGGTCCATGCTTTCACCTACTGCATTGGCTCTAAAGGCCTCTTTCGTGCTAAAATACTCTGATCCAGAGCAGTAAAGTTTTACTTCAATTTCACCCTCCGATGAAGGGGTAATTACTTGCTGTTGGGTCTTTTTCTTCGACTTACAAGCGGTGCCACCCATGGCCAGGGCAAAAGCCATAATTACCAGGCTGCTGCGGATAAGAAGGTTGCGTTTCATGCTGTTTTGGTTTAAAGGTTAATATGCGTAAAGTATGTTTATAATCGACGGAATGATACTGAGTTCAAGGTCTTCGGCTGCCCGGCGGTAAGCTGCATCCGCTGCCCGTTGGTAATCGAGCTGCACGCCACGCACTGGAGTAATTACTTTGCTGTATTTCTCCTGCCCTGTGGCATCCATCAGCTGCAAACGCACATCTAGCAAAGTGGTAAACATGCCGTTACTCACCGAGCCTTGTCGGGCATCGCTGTTGAGCACCAACCGAAAATCAGCAAGTTCTGGCTTGTCGGTGAACCGCACCCCTTCGCGCTGCAATCGCTGCCGGGTTGCCGCCTCTAATTGGTTGCTGCCACGTATTTGTCCAAATGCTTTTTCATCGCTTACCAACAACACCACCGGCCGACTGACCTCGATGATGATTTTTTCATTGGGCAACGACTGTGGATCGAGCACCTCCAGCCAAAGCTGCCGGCTTTTATCTTGGCGAACAAGACTTTGCAAATCGGGACCAATACTTATTTCCTGCAGCGCGTCTCGCGCAGTGATAGATGAAATGCGCAGGCGACATACCCCGTTTTCATCGGTAGTGGCATTGCCAACAATTGTGCCAGCTCCTTGGGTAAATCGCACCTGCAAAGGAAAATTACGAATGGGCTTTCCATTGGTACGTGGATGTGATACCATCACCACAATTTCCTGGTTCACCGGTCTGCCGGGCTTCACTTGTAAATTGGCCAAATTCACCCTGATGGCAATGTTCCTCGACAATCGATTCATCGATTCAAGTAGGTCATTCCCCAAAAAGCGCTGTCTTCCCCCCTCTTCATAGGTCAGTGGGTCACCAGTATAAGCTTTGATAGCCTCGAGTGCTCTGAAGTAAAAATCATAAGCAGTCATCAAATTCCCTTCTGCTTCTGCTTCGCGAGCTTTTTGCAAAGCATCCATGCTTTGCGCTACAGCTTGCTGCATGCGCTGCTCTTTTTGCCGCTCATACTCTATGGCCGAAAGTCGGTAGTAAACCCAATACTCGTTCTCGTTTTGCCAGCTGGCCACAGTTTCAAACGACTCAATGGCCACGTTCGACGAGAGGCGGGTGAACGAGCGGAACTCATCGGAAAACACCCGGTTGCGCTCCATTTGCGACTGTATGCTGTTGGCCTGCACGGTTACTTGAATTTGTGACACCAAATCGTTCAGCGCATTTTTCTTGGCTTGCTCCAAATGGTCGAAACTGCCGCCCACCTTGCGCGCCACCCCAATGCCGATGTAATAGCCGTTTTCAATGGGGCGCTGCATTACCCACGAAGGTCGCTGTTCGGGCTGTTGCACCTGGGGTTTCGACTTGGGACTACACCCCAGCGCCAAGCATATAATCAGAAATAAGCCCCACTGTTTCATTGTCCACGCTGCATTTCATATTGTAAAATCTGATTGGCCACCCGGTTACTCAATCCGCTTTGCAACTCTACGAGCATGTCATTCATAGGTCGAAAATCGCGTTTTCCCCTGAGCATTTGGTCCACTTCCTGCTTTTGGCTAAAGGAAGTAAATACCCTGTCGGAAGGATGCGGCTCGTTTCGTGAGCGCCAGGTACCTGCAAATAAATTGCGGGCATTGCCATCGTAGCTGATGTAGCGAACCTCGTCGCTTTCGCTGCCTTCAAATACATCTGAAACCAGTATGGTACCCGTTTCGGCCGAAATGAGCTGATACTGTATTTTCAATCGCACTGCACTGCTGCCTTGAAACTCGGTGTACATCACCTTGCGATAACGCGTTACATTTTCCATGCGTTTCTTTTCGGTGTTGTATACCTTTTCTTGGTATGATTCATAGCCCGTTTTTTCTTGCGAACGCATGTTGGGGTTTTGAATACCCATGTCGAGCACCCTGCCCGTGAGCAACATACGTGCACCCATGAGCTCCCCCGCACGCAGGGCCGTTTTACCGTTCTCGTCGAACTGCAAACTCAACTTTTGTTCACGGATAATTTTTTCGGTATGCTCGCGGTCAACCAGCACAATGAATTCATTATTGGCACGAGCCAAATCGCTCACAATAAAGCTGGTAATGTTGGTGCTAAATGAATAGGCATTGCTGTTTTCGAAGGGCATCACAGCGATGGTAAGGGTAGCGCGCTCCTTCGAAACGCGGCGTAACTCAGCCACGTCTTTGTATTGCGGGTCGAGCTTAAACACCTCATCAAAATGTCCATAAGCCTTGCGGTAGCTGCCGGTTTCAAAGCTTTGTCGACCCGACTCATAGGCGGGAATGATTACCGACATCTTCTTTAGGTTACCCACATCGCGGTAGCCGGGGCGCAAGTTGGTTATTTCTCTAAATCGACTTTCCGACTCTTTGAAGCGTTGCGTTTGTAGCAGTGCGGTTCCTTCGTCGTACAACTGCTTGAGGTAAACTTCCAAATCTTCTTCGTAACTCTGCTTGTAGTAAGGCGGAAATTCGAGTTCGATATTAAAGGCGGTAAGATCGTTGTAAAAGCTTTCGGCCTTGCGGTAGGCATACACCGATTCTTTGTATTGCTGCTGACCATGTGCCCGGTAAAAGCGATCGAGGTAGTTATTTAAGGCCAATTGTCCCGATTTTTTTAACCCAATGCGTGCATCTATATTGGTGCGATCGTGACCCAGTGCTTGCATATAAAGGGTGCTGGCCTCATCATGGAGTCCGGCCTCCGCCATTTTATTGGCCTTTTTGGTATAGGATTTAGTGGCCGAGCAAGCTGCCAAGAACAACAAAGCTGAAAAAAGCAAAAAATGGAGTACGGGTTTCATGAAGCCATTCTATTATGCTAAACTGTAAAAAATTGGGTGCATCACGGTTTACAAGTATTGTACCAAAAAAACTAAAGCAACTGAATTAATTCGTATACCACCAGCGCACCATAAGCCAACTTGAGTGCAACGCCTGCCAAAAAGCCCAAAAAGGCACCGATGGCTGCGCGAAAGGCTTCGTTGGTGGCCCTTCCACCAATCATTTCGCCCAACAAGGCCCCCACAAAAGGGCCGAAAATTATACCCACTGGCCCCAGGAACAAACCCACTAGCAATCCGGCTGTAGCGCCAAAAGTGCCGTTCTTACTACCGCCAAAAAACTTAGCACCCCAAATGGGCACCAGGTAGTCGAGTACGGTAATGGCCGCGGCTCCAGCGAAATACCAGCCCAAAGTTTGCGCATCGGGTTGATGCGTATTGCTAAACCATAGGATTCCTAAGGCTAAAAACGACAAGGGTGGGCCGGGTAAAACCGGCAAAAAGCTTCCCAGCAGGCCCAAAAGAGCCAACAAAGCAGCAAGAGCAAGGAGTGCCGTTTCCAATCGCCAGAAAATCGGTAAGTTTGCCACCAAATTAGTGATTAATTTGCCATCGTTGCGCCAACTTTTGAAGAGCCCTTTGCTCGGACATTTATTTTCGATGTCGGTGGTGCAAGGCCTCAATGCGGTGCTGCCTTTACTCACCTTCCCCTACCTCATCAGGGTATTGGGTTTAGAGCAGTTCGGGCTATTCAACTATGCATTGGCCACGGTGCATTTTTTGGTTGTATTTGTAGATTACGGCCTTACGCTCACAGGAACCCGCGATGTGGCTGTCTTTAAGCACGACCATCGGGCTTTGGAACGGCTTTTTAGCACCAAATGGGCTTTGCAGTTATTTTTGAGTCTAATGGCCCTGGCGGTGCTTACTGCACTGGTCGTTTGGCTACCCGCTTGGCAAGCCCATCCGAAACTTTACTTCATTGCTTTTTTGTTGGTACCTGCCAATGTGTTGTTGCCTACCTGGTTTTTTCAAGGGATGCAAGACTTTAAAACCTTGGCCTGGCTCACTTTCGCCAACAAGTTGCTGTATGTATTGCTTGTTTTCGCGGTGATTAGAGAAAGTAGTCAGTTAGAATTGCTCATGTTCCTGTATGCAGGATGTACCCTTTTGGCCGGCATGGCGGGCTGGGGCTACCTGCGCTTGAAGAGGAGGCTACACTTTCATTGGCCCGGTTGGCAAGCGGTAGTGCAAGCGCTGCAGGGCGGTTGGGCCGTTTTCATCAGCAGCTTTAGCGTTACACTCTACAGCAATAGCGCCTTGCTGTTATTGGGTTTTTTTGCCGATGCACGCAGCTTGGGCATGTTTTCGGTGGTTGAAAAAGTACTTCTGGTTTTCCGGCTGGGCTTGAGCACTTTGTTTTCGGTGATTTTTCCGAAGGTAAGTCAGTTGGCTGCTTTTGACATGCTTGCGATGAAGCACTTTCTCCAACGCATTCAAAAGTGGATGCTTCTAGGGGTGTTGTTGGCCGTACTCCTTCTCCTCGCAACGGCTCCTTGGTTGGTGCAAATCATCACCGGGGCCGCAGATAAGCAAACCACCGCCTTGCTGCGCTTATCGCTTCCCATTCCTATCTTGCTTGCACTCAATTTGCCAGCTTATCAATCGCTTTTGGCTGCACACCGCCAGCAGTGGTATGCCCGGGTGATGGTAATTGGAGCCCTGGTGGGGGTAGGTCTGAACTTGTTTTTGGCACCTTATTATTTCGAAACAGGCACGGCAATATCTATATTGGCCGCCGAAAGCAGCATCGTATTGGGGTTATTGGCTGGCACAGAATGGCGGTATCCCGAATTAAGGCTTTGGCTTAAAAACCAAACGAAGGCATCATGAATTACTATCAGCATCGCAGACCCGAGGTACTGGCCTTGGTACAAACTCCCCCAGCCAAAGTATTAGATATTGGCTGTGGTGCCGGTATATTTTCGGCAGCCGTAAAAGAAAAGTTCAGCGCAGAAGTTTGGGGCGTTGAAATGTCGCCCATTGCTGCCCAAGAAGCGGCCGACCGGCTCGACCGAGTGCATACCGGCACTTTTGAGGAAGTGGCTTCTCAGATCCCCGACGGCTATTTCGACGCCATCTTTTTCAACGATGTTTTAGAGCACATGACTTCGCCCGAAGCTGCCCTGCAGGCGGTAAAGCAAAAATTAGCACCAGGCGGAAAAGTGTACGCCAGTATCCCCAATTTTCTTTTCGCCGAAAATATCATTCGGCTGCTCAAAACCAGAGATTGGGAGTATACCGATTCGGGCATTCTCGACCGCACCCATTTCAGGTTTTTTACACGCAAGAGCATTTTGCGCTTTTTCGACACCAACCACTACCAAGTAGAACGCTGTCAACCGCTGAATGCCATTAACAGTGCCAAATGGCGGCTGATGGGGTGGATAACACGTGGTTATACTGCCGACTTTTTGCCCATGCAATACGGAATTGTAGCTTCTCCATGCCCATCGAAGTAAGTACCATCATTGTAAATTACAACAGTGGGCGGTTGCTGGCCAACTGCCTGACTTCGCTATTGCCCTTTTTTCAAGCAACGCGGGAAGAAGTGATTGTGGTTGACAATGCTTCTACCGACGACAGCTTCACGCACGCGCAAAGCACTTTCACTTGGGTGAAATTTGTTCAAGCTGGCGAAAATATGGGCTTTGGCAGGGCCAATAACCTGGGTGCAAAGCATGCGGTGGGGCAATGGCTGTTCTTTTTGAACCCCGATACCGAAGTGCATGGCGATTTGGTGGGAACGGCTCTCAACTTTTTCAAATCGCCCGCTTCATTTACCGTAGGGGTAGCCGGATTTCAGGTTGTGAATCGGGCCAGACAACCTGAAATAAGTGCAGGCAATTTCCCCAGCCTTTGGAGCCTTACCAAAGAGTTGATGTTGCCCGGCCGTTTTTTTCCGCACCGGTTGAAAACCAAGGCCGGCAATGGCTTTGCGGAAGTGGACTATGTTTCGGGGGCCGATTTGTTCGTGCCGCGGCGTTACTGGGAACATACCGCTGGTTTTGATCCCGACTTTTTCCTTTACTACGAGGAAACCGAATGGCAGTATCGCCTCAAAAAATTAGGGCTAAAACGCGTGCTCTTGCCCTTACCCACCCTGCTGCACCATGTGGGCACCAGCGACCACAAAGTGAGTCTTCAGAAAATAAAGATTTTTGAAAAGAGCCGCATACTGTACTATCGCAAGGTGTACGGACCTTGGGCTGCAGCTTATTGCCGCTTACTATTGAGCTTGTTTTACAGTAGTCGCGCACTTTTAGGCAAAGGCAGCCACTATGGGAAAGCCGCCAAGGAGGTTTGGTATGTCTGAAATTCGCTTCTCGGTTGTTATTCCGCTTTATAACAAAGCAGCAACCATTGTACGCAGCTTGGAGAGTGTACTGCTACAGGATTTACAGGCTTACGAAATCATTGTGGTAGACAATGGCAGCACCGATGACAGTGCCGAGCGGGTAAGAGCAATTCAAGACAACCGCATCCACTTGATTCAGCAGCCCAATTTGGGTGTGTCGGCAGCTCGAAATGCTGGTATCAGGGCCGCTTTAGGCAGCCACATTGCCTTGCTCGATGCCGATGATACCTGGGCACCAAGCTTTTTGGCGGCCATGCAGGCCCTCATCCTAAAGCATCCGGAGGCTGGCTGGTATGCAGGAGGTTATGCTTTCCGTTTTGCTGAAGGCGATAAAGCACCCGTCCATCCAAGTCTCGAAAACTTCACGGGCGGTTTGCTGCCTGATTACTTTGCAGTGGTAAGCCGGGGTGACATGGTGGCCACAGCTTCATCGGTGGTGCTCCCGGCCAGGGTGCTCCAAGAATTGGGTGGTTTTGCCGAAGGAGAGCGCATTGGCGAAGACCAAGATTTGTGGGCGCGTATTGCCTTGACCTATACAGTGGCCTTCGACCCCAAGATATTGGCCTACTACTACCAAGACGCACCCGATATGGCCACGAAGGCAAAAGTGGAAATCAAAGAGTGGCCTTTTATTGCTAGACTTGAAAAAGCGGGCCGGAATTTGCCTTTTGAGCGTCAAAAAACCCTGTATCAGTACCTCAGCAGGCAGTTGGTTGGACAAGCCAGTCAGTTGGTTTTGGCGCGTGAATTCGATGCCGCACAAAAACTATTGAGTAGGCCCTTGGCCAAAATTTCGGGCTTGCGATGGGCTTTCTGGCAAATACGAAATTACCTACGTTTGTAAGCATGCTTTCGCCCGCTCAGATACAAGCCGTGCTGGTGGTTTACCAGCAAAAAGCTGCCGAAAGCAGCAGTTGGAAGAGCCTGCGGGCAACCGTTGCTGGTAATAAGATGCGGTGGCTGGTGATAGACAACAGCCCAACGGCTGGGGGCAGTCCCGCTGCGGAGGCAGGCTACGAGCATCACCCCACCAATCCCGGTGTGAGTGCAGCCTATTGGCGGGGTGCCGAAATGGCGCAGCACAACGGCTGTAATTGGTTGCTGCTTTTAGACCAAGACAGCCACTTTCCGGCCGATTGGTTTGAACAGTACGCTGCATCACTGACGGAGTTTCCGAACGCGACATTGTTGGTACCTGCCGTGCCAGCTGGTAAAAAATGGATGTCGCCGGCACGCTATCGCTGGCACCGCGGCTGGTTGAACGATCCTATGCCCGTTGGCCGGTTCGACTTGCTAAAATATGCACCTATTAATGCAGGAATGCTGATTCGAACCGAAGATTATTTCAGGTGTGGTGGTCATAACCCAGCAGTGAGTGTCGATTTTAGCGACTTTGCCTTCGTAAACCGGCTTCAAAAGCAAGAATCCGAAGTAATTCTGGTAAATTTTCTACTTGAGCATAGCCTTTCAGGCTTAGAAAAGGCCTCTTTCGAGGCTCGAATCAGGCGTTTCAAGCAATATAGCAAAGATGCTGCAGCCTTTGCCCGTTCGGGTGGTCCGGCTGGTTGGTTATGGTTTTGGACGGCTTGGCGGGCCCTGCTACTCAGTATAAGGTACCGCCGACTTCAGTTTTTTAATGTATTTTGGCGCGAATTTCCAACGCCTTGAAGAAAACTGCCACCGACTGGAAGGTCGTACTTTTTGTCATAAGCCTCACTGAACTTTTGGTAGGCGGAGGCGGACGATTGTTTGAAATCGGTCCGCTTACGCTGCGCATGTACTTATTTGGCGCTACCCAAGGGGTAGTTTGGTGGTCGATTTTTAGGGGCAGTTGGCGGCCCGATAAAAGCATTTTGAAGCTCTTTGCTGCTTTGGCTGGGCTTACGGCCCTTTCGGCGGCCATTGGTTGGGTGAATAATGCCCCTTTGGGCGCCATCATTACCGATGTTAAGCCCTTATTGTATTGGGCCAATTTGCTCTTTTACGCCCAAATTGTTCAGTCGAAAGAGCGTGTTGAGCTGGTAAAGGCTTGCTTCCGCTGGAGTGCTGCGGGCATGGCGGTAAGCTATTTGCTGGTGCTGCTGCTTTGGCGCTTTGGCGTCATTTACGGTTGGGGCATGTATTTGTGGGCCTTGCCAACCGAAGAATTAAGCTTTAGAGGAAGTTTGGGTTTCTTCTACAAGGGCTTCATTTTTTTGCCCATTGGCATCTTTTTCTGGCTGCAAGAAAACAGCTATTACCGCAAGTTCATTTGGGTTTTTCTCATTTATTTGGCCATGCTGCTCACCTTTACCCGGGGCTTTTGGCTGATTATTTTTGTAATACACTTGCTTTACACCATTTTCTACAATCCCAAAAACGTGGTGAGCTGGTTGGCGGTAGTGCTCATGTTAACCTCGTTATTCAGCGTAGGGCTCTATGTGAGCCAGGTGCCCAACCAGAACTTCCCAGAATTAGCAGCTTTTCAGGAAAACAGCCGCGAGGTATATAAACGCAAGCCACTTAAAGACTGGCAGCGTAAATTGGGAAATATGTTTTCACAAGGATTCGAAGACCGAGAATCGTCGATCATTGACCGAATCATCCAAGTAGGCGAGGTGATAGATGCTGCAAGTCCGGTAAGCATTTTGGTAGGCAACGGCTTGGGTAAAGGCACCGAATCGCGGCAAATACACATGGAAATCAGCTATTTAGAGATATTCCACAAACAGGGATTGCTCGGCTTGGGTGTATGGGCAGCTTTGTTTTTCGCCTTGTGGAAAGGCTTTTACCGGAGAATGGGCCGCAGTTTGAAGCAAATTCCTTTTGAAGACGATGCCTTTGTTTTCTTTATGGCGGCTGCGTTCATGTTTGCCATTTCTTTTTTGAATCCGTTTATTAACGCACCTATGGGCTTGGGTATGTTGGCAATTGCCCTTATTTGTATGCAACCGGCTTTCGATCGCCAAAAGGAAGCCGCATGATTCGCGTTAGTGTTTGTATACCCCTATACAATGGTCTGCCCTACCTGAAAGAGCAAATACACAGCATATTAATGCAACTCGGATCGAACGACGAAGTGGTTATTAGCGACGACGGCAGCACAGACGGTAGCGTGTCATGGCTCACATCATTGAATGATTCCCGAATTCGCATATTAACTGGCTTACCCGCACGCCACCCATCATTTAATCTCGAAAAAGCCCTTTATGCTTCGAGAGGAGAGTATATTTTGCTTGCCGACCAAGACGATGTTTGGCTACCTGGTAAGGTTGATCAAATGTTAAAGGCCCTAAACCAGTATAGCTTGGTGGTGCACGATTGTTCGGTAACTGATGAAAACTTGCAAATAAAGCAGCCCAGCTTCATGGCCGACCATGGCAGCGGACCAGGTTTTTGGAAGAACTTTACCAAGAATAGTTTTTTAGGCTGCTGCATGGGCTTTCGGCGCTCGATTCTAAAGAAAGCCCTGCCCTTTCCCAAGCCAATACCTATGCACGATAGCTGGCTTGGACTGGTAGCCTCCGCTTGGTTTGAGGTAGCCTTTTTGCCCGTACCTTTGCTCCTTTATCGCAGGCATGGCGCAAATGCGAGCTCAACCTCAGCGCCCAGTGCTTATGGCCTTTTTACCAAAATGCAGCACCGCTGGTGGCTAATGAAAGGATTGATTTACACCCTATGGAGGAGAAAATAAGCACATCACAAGCCTTGGTTCGGGTAATTGTGGTGGTGTACCACAATCCACACGACCTTCCACCCTTGCTGGCATCGCTGCAAAAGCACATGCAGTTGCCCTATGAATTGGTGATATGGGACAATGGAGGCTGTGCCGATGCCATCAAACGATTGCAAGAAGAACTGAGCGACACGATGCGCATCATTGCTGGCGGAAATGGCGCCAACCTGGGATTTGGCAAAGCAGTAAACCTGGCTGCCGCTCTTCAGACTGCGCAGCAGCCCGATTCTATCTTCTTGCTCAATCCCGATGCAAAGCTCGCGAGCGATTTCACTTTGGATCATTGGCGGGCATTACATCAACAAAATGCGCTTACTGGATTGCAGGTATTCAATGATGAAGCCCTGCTCGACCGGCAAGCCAGTGCACGAAATTTTCCCAATTTCATGACTTCGGTGGCTGGCAGAGAAGGCATATTGACCAAAATTTGGCCCAACAATCCTTTTTCAAAAGCCTATTTGCAAAACGATTTGCCCAACACCGGCTGGCAAAAGGTTGATTGGGTGAGCGGCAGTGCCGTTTGGGTGAGCATAGATCGTTGGAAAGCGCTTGGCGGCTACGACGAACGCTACTTTTTGTATGTAGAAGATGTGGATTTGGGCCGCAATGCGCAAAAGTTACGCATTCCTGTGCTGTTTTACCCCGAAATCAAAGTAGTGCACCATATAGGCGGTACCCGCAAAGGCAAAGGCAATCGCAGCGCTGAATGGCACCACCACATGGGCATGCTAAAATATCACTTGAAATGGGGTGGTGTTTTTGGATGGCTCACAAGCCCAATAGTGACTGCGGCCATTTTAGCACGCTACTTCCTTCGCACTTTGTAAACACGCTTCTTTGCCTCAAAGCTAATTAGCTTAGCGATTTTGAGGATGAAACTTTAAATAATTGGTGTAGTAGCCAATGCCTCCAATTAGGCCGATTCTGTGGTATCAGTTGCCTTTTTTGGCTCCTGCGGAAAATACCTGTTTTGCCACACCAGCAGCATGCCCACACCTGTTGAAATAGCCATGTCGGCCACATTGAATACGGGGCGGAAGAAGACAAAGTAATCGCCTCCTTTAAAAGGAATCCAGTCGGGCAGAAAGCCTTCATAAAGCGGGAAGTATAACATATCGACCACCCTGCCATGGAAAAGCGATTCGTAACCGAACAAAACGCCATAAAACACCGAGTCGATGATATTGCCCAAGGCACCAGCCAAAATGAGCGACAGCGACACCAAAGCGCCTTTAGGGGTTTCGGGCTTTTTGACCATGCGGCTGAGCATCACACCCAGGAATACGACGGCTGCAATGCGGAAAAGCGTGAGAAACAGTTTGCCGTAATCGCCTCCAAACTCATAACCGAAGGCCATGCCGTTGTTTTCGATGAAATAAATTTGGAAGTATTTGCCCAGCACATTGAAGTGCTCACCCAAAAACATCTGGGTTTTGACCAATAATTTAGAGGCCTGGTCTACCAAAAGAACCAGGCCTATAACGAGCGCGGGAATGAGCGACTTTTTCAAGCAGTAAAGCTTATTGCTTCAACTTGGCTTCCATCGACAGGGTGGCATGCGGTACCGCCATCAAGCGCTCACGTGGAATAAGCTTGCCGGTTTCGCGACAAATGCCATATGTCTTGTTTTCGATGCGTATCAGCGCATTCTCGAGGTGATCGATGAATTTGCGTTGACGCGATGCCAACTGGCTGTAATGCTCCTTGTCCATGGTTACCGAACCTTCTTCGAGCGTTACATAGCTGTTCGAAGTGTCGTCGGTGCCATTGGCATTGGCGGTCATGAGTTGCTCCTGATAGTACTTGAACTCCGAACGTGCGGCTTCAAGCTTCTCGAGGATGAGCTTTTTGAACTCCTGGAGTTCTTCGTCGCTGTAGCGTGTTTTTTCTACTTTGTTTTCCATGGCCTTATCGTTTAACCACAATTCTTAACGTATGCTCGTCGACCTCTATTTCTTGAGGCTCCTCATCAAACGTTTTCACCAACTCCAAATCGGTAGCCAGAATTTCGCCGCAAATATACGCTTTAAACTCACGTACAGCTGCCTTAACAAATTCATCATCTTCCAGCCTAACCGAAATGCGGTCGGTTACTTCAAAGTCGCTGTCTTTCCGCAGTTTTTGGATGCGGTTGACCAACTCTCGGGCAATGCCCTCGTTTTTGAGCTCCTCAGTAACAGTAATGTCGAGCGCTACGGTTAATTTTCCGGCGGAAGCTACTAACCATCCGGGAATATCTTCCGACAAAATGTCCACATCTTCACGGGTGAGGGTGCATAACGTGCCATCAACATCCAACGCCACCCCATTGTTTCGCTCTAAATCGGCTATTTGGGCCTGCGTAAAGCCTGCCAATACCGCAGCAATGCCTTTCATTTGCTTGGGATACTTGGGTCCTAAAGTTTTGAAATTGGGCTTGATTTTTTTGGTAATCACCCCACTGCTGTCGGTTAGGAACTCGATTTCTTTCACGTTCACTTCACTCATGATGAGCTCGGCAACCGCTTCAATTTGGGCTTGCTGCTGCGGGTCGAGCACGGGTACCATGATCTTTTGGAGGGGCTGACGTACGCGGATGTTTTCTTTTTTGCGCAGCGACAATACCATCGAGCAGATGTCTTGCGCCAATTGCATGCGGCCCTCCAGCGCTTTGTCTATCAGTTTTGCATCGGCCTTGGGGAAAAGTGCCAGGTGCACCGAATCGGCCGACTGCCTGCCAGTGGTTTCGTTGAGATCGCGGAACAAACGGTCGGCGTAAAAGGGCGCAATGGGCGCCATCAGCTGACTGATTACCTCCAAACAACGGTAAAGCGTTTGGTAGGCAGCCAGTTTGTCGGTGTTGAGTTCGCCGCGCCAAAAACGGCGGCGACACAAACGTACATACCAGTTGCTTAAGTGCTCATCAACAAACTCCTGGATGGCGCGGGCAGCACGGGTAGGCTCGTAACTGGTATAGGCTTCTTCTACCTCAATGATGAGGCTGTTGAGCAGCGAAATCACCCAGCGGTCAATTTCGGGGCGCTCTGCCATGGGCACATCAGCCTGCTCATAGCGGAAAGCATCGATATTGGCGTAGAGGGCAAAGAAGCCGTAGGTGTTGTAAAGCGTACCGAAGAACTTGCGCTGCACTTCCTTCACCCCTTCGAGGTCGAATTTGAGGTTGTCCCAAGGCTGTGAGTTGCTCACCATGTACCAGCGTGTGGCATCGGCGCCGTATTGGTCGAGGGTTTTGAACGGATCGATGGCATTGCCCAAGCGCTTCGACATTTTGTTGCCGTCTTTGTCGAGCACCAAGCCGTTACTCACCACGGCTTTGAAAGCCACCGAGTCGAACAACATCACCGCCAAAGCATGCAAGGTGAAGAACCAACCGCGGGTTTGGTCTACCCCTTCGGCAATGAAGTCGGCCGGGAAAGCCTTGCCACTTTCAATCAAGTCGCGGTTTTCGAAAGGATAGTGCCACTGGGCATAGGGCATAGCACCTGAGTCGAACCAAACGTCGATGAGGTCGCTTTCGCGGTACATAGGCTGACCAGTGGGACTCAGCAACACAATTTCATCTACTTGCGGGCGGTGCAAATCGGTGATTTCGGCTGGATTGCCAATGCCCGCTGCCCGTGCCTTGTCCATTTCGGCTCGCAGTTCGTCCATGGAGCCGATGCAGATGCTCTCTTGTCCGTCTTGACTGCGCCAAATGGGCAACGGGGTGCCCCAGTAGCGCGAACGGCTGAGGTTCCAGTCGACCAGGTTCTCGAGCCAGTTGCCAAAACGACCGGTTCCGGTGCTTTCGGGTTTCCAGTTGATGGTTTTGTTGAGCTCTACCATGCGCTCTTTGTAGGCCGTGGTGCGGATGAACCAGCTGTCGAGCGGGTAGTACAAAATGGGCTTGTCGGTACGCCAGCAGTGCGGGTAGCTGTGCTCGTACTTCTCTATTTTGAATGCCCGGTTTTCGAGCTTCAGTTTGAGGGTGATGAGCTCGTCGACGCTCAGGTATTTGCTCAGGTTGGGAATGATGGCCTTGAGCTTTTCTTGCTGCAGGGTCAAAACCTCGGCCTTTTCTTCGTCGCTGAGGTAGGCTTCTTTTACAAACATACCTGCCAGCGGGAAGGTGGCGTCGTTTACGGCATCCACAAAGCGACCACGGCGATCAACCAGCGTCAAACTGCCGATGCCGTTTTGCTTGGCCACGCGGAAGTCGTCGGCACCAAAGCTGGGGGCGATATGCACGATGCCCGTACCGTCTTCGGTGGTTACAAAATCGCCCAGCACCACACGGAAAGCATCGCCATCTTCGGGTTGGGCGTAAGGCAAAAGTTGTTCGTAGCGGAGGCCGTCGAGGGCAGCGCCTTTGAATTGGCCCAATACGCGGTAAGGAACTTGTTTTTGTCCGGCCTCATAGCCCTCTAAAGGCAATTCGGCTTGCTCGGGTTTGAAGTACTTGCCCATCAAGGCTTCGGCCAAGATGAGGGTAACAGGCAGGTGGGTGTAGGGGTTAAAGGTGTGAACGAGCACGTAATCTACCTTTTCACCCACCGCCAAAGCCGTATTCGAAGGCAGGGTCCAAGGTGTAGTCGTCCACGCCAAGAAGAAGAGGTCGGTATCAATTTCTTTCCCAACCAAACTTTGAACCTTGAGCTTTGAACTTTCCTCGGCTTTAAATTGGGCTACCGCGCTGGTGTCTTTCACCTCGCGGTAAGTACCCGGCTGGTTGAGTTCGTGCGAGCTGAGTCCGGTGCCTGCAGCCGGCGAAAAAGGCTGGATGGTGTAGCCCTTGTACAGCAAATCTTTTTCGTGCAGCCTTTTGAGCAAGGCCCAAATGGTTTCGATGTATTCGTTTTTGTAGGTAACGTAGGGGTCGTTCAAATCGACCCAATAGCCCATCTGCTCGGTAAGGGTTTCCCAGAGGCCGGTGAACTCCATCACATCCTGGCGGCAAAGGCGGTTGTACTCTTCTACGCTGATTTTTTTGCCGATGTCGTCCTTGGTGATGCCGAGCTTCTTCTCCACCTGCAATTCAATGGGCAAGCCGTGGGTATCCCAGCCGCTTTTGCGCTTCACCTGCTTGCCTTGCATGGTTTGGAAACGGCAAAAGATGTCCTTGATGGCACGGGCCATGACGTGGTGGATACCGGGAATGCCGTTGGCCGAAGGGGGACCTTCGTAAAACACAAAGGCCGGGGCGCCTTCGCGCTCGCTGATGCTGCGTTCGAAGATGCCTTCTTTTTTCCACCAGGCGGCAATGTCGCGGTTAACGGCGGTAAGGTCGAGCTGTTTGTATTCGGGATATGTCTTAGCCATGGGCTTGTGCTGATTCAAGTTTTTGTTGACGGATTTTGTCGCGGCGGTCGAACGACAAGATGAGTGCTGGCAGCAACAGCAAATTGCTGAGCATGGCCACCAGCAAAGTACCACTGGTCATGAGCCCCAAAGCCACAGTGCCGCCAAACGAGCTGGCGCCAAAAATAATGAAGCCGAAGAACAGGATGATGGAGGTGTAAATCATGCTCGGACCGGTTTCGCGCAGGGCTACCACCACGGTTTTGGGTATGTCCCAATTGTGGCGCAAGAGCTCTTGGCGGTATTTGGTGAGGAAGTGAATGCTGTCGTCGACCGCAATGCCAAAAGCGATGCTAAAAATGAGTACGGTGCTAGGCTTGAGTGGCACGCCCAAATAACCCATCACCCCGGCCGTTACCAAAAGCGGGAACAGGTTGGGGACAATGCTGATGACAATGATTTTCCACGACTTAAACATGCCTGCCATGATGAGGCTGATGAGGGCAAAGGCCAAGCCCAAGCTGCTTACCAATGAATTGATGAGGTAACTGTTGCCTTTTAAGAAAATGAGGCTGGTGCCGGTGTACTGCACTTGGTTATTGGTGCCTTCCATTACTTTGGCCACTTCGGGCTTCACCTCATCAAAAATGCGCCGCATTTCGAGGGTTCCTACGTCGGCCATATTCAAACTGATGCGAATTACTTGACGCGACGAATCGGTGAGGGCATTTAGGGCCTTGCTGCTGCCTTCGCCCCGGGTGCGTAACAGGTAGGGTAGCACAAAATTGCGCTCTTGGCTGTTGGGCAATCTGAAAAACGAAGGGTCATCGCCAAAATAAGCCTGGTTAGCCCCTTTCACCAACTGCACTACCGAAAGCGGCTGCGCAAATTCAGGACGATCGCTAAACAAACGCTGCACTTCATCGGCCTTGGCCAGTTGTGCTGCCGATTGTGCGCCGCCTTTTTTGCCCGTATCGATGAGAATCTCAAACGGCATGACGCCGGTGAAATGCTGTTCGAAAAAGCGCAAATCGGTGTAAACTTTATCGTTGTGTGGCAGGTCGTCGACTATGAAACTCAAGGCCTTTAAACGCATGGCGCCCAGGCCTGCCACGAGGGCCAAACCAACAACTGCTGCATAAATGGCGTTACGGTGTTTGGTTACAACACCTTCGAGCAGGTTCACCAAGCCTGCTACCCGCACATTGTCGAGGTGGCGCAACTGCTGGCGTTCGGGACTGGGCAGATATGCGAAAACCGATGGTATGAGTATGATACTGGCCACAAATACCAACATGATGCTGGTAGCCACCACAATGCCGAACTCTTTTAAAATCACGCTGTCGGTGAGCGCAAATACCCCAAAACCAATGGCGGTAGTGGCGTTGGTAATGAGGGTAGCAATGCCAATGCGTTCTACAATGCGACTCAGCGCCTTGATTTTATTGCTGTGCTTGCGGTATTCGTCGTGGTATTTGTTGAGCAAGTACACACAATTGGGCACGCCTATAACCACAATGAGCGCTGGAATAAGTCCGCTGAGGATGGTGATTTTGTACCCAAATAAATGGATAAGCCCCATGGCCCAAGTAGCTCCAATGATTACCACCAGCACCGGGAAAACCACGGCATAAAAAGAGCGGAAAAACAAAAACAGCACAAAGGCAGTCACCAATACCGCCAAAATGCTAAACAATTTGAGCTCGTCGGCCACCTTGGTGCTGAAAATGGTACGTACATAAGGCAATCCCGAATAATGTACCTGCACATCATTTTGGATGGCAAAAGCGTCCATGATGCGGGTTACCGACTGTACTGCCTCAATGCGATCGCCGGTATTCAACACCTCCGCATCGAAGGTTACGGCCATGAGGGTGGTATTGGTTTCGGCATTCAGCAATACGCCTCCATAAAGCTGGTTATTCAGCAAATCGGTGCGAATGCGGTCGAGGTCGTCTTGATTTTGCGGCAATTGATGCACCACAGGCACAAAGTCGAATTTGCGTAGGGCCTCGTTTTTTTCGAGCTGCGGAATATTGGCTATGCTGATGGCATTGGCTGTGAGGGGAAGTTGTTTGACCTTTTCGGTAACTTTTACCCACTCGTTAAAAAACTCGAGCTCAAATAAGTCATCGGTTTGCACCCCTACCACCATCACATTGCCATCGATGCCAAAGGTGCGCTGGAAATCTTGGTAAACTTTAAGGTCGGGATCGTTCTCAGGAATTAGCCTGTTGCCGTCGTACGACATGCGCACTTGCGCTGCTTGCCAGGCCATAAAGGCCGTTGCCAGTGCCAACACCACCAACAAGGCAGCACGATTACGCAGAATAAAACGGGCTAGAATTGTCCACATACGCAAAAAATCCCACAAAAATAGGCAAAACCGACTGCATTATGCAGCCTAATGTCGAGCAAAGCCGCATATGATGGGCAACATCGCTTTAAAAACAAAAAGGTTGAGCCATGCCCAACCTTTCGCCTTAAAACCAATTAAAACCTTAAAGTTTGGAGAGTATTTCTTCGCCCATGGGCTTCACAGAGCTGCCATAGCTGTCGATGAGCTGTCCGTTTTCATCCACCAAAAATTTGTGGAAGTTCCAACGTACTTGGCTGTCTTTCACGCCATTGAGCTCTTTGTTGGTAAGCCATTTGTAGATAGGATGGGTTTTGTCGCCTTTCACGGTGATTTTTTCGGCCATCAAAAAGGTTACGCCATAATTTTTTTCGCAAAAAGCAGCAATTTCTTTTTCACTGCCAGGCTCCTGTCCGCCGAAGTCGTTACACGGAAAACCAATAACCACCACTTTGTTGCCGTGTTTTTTATGCAACTCTTCCAGTTGTTTGTATTGTGGGGTGTAGCCACATTCTGAAGCGGTATTTACAAAGAGGATTTTTTTGCCTTTGAAATCCGAAAGCTTTACCGTTTTGCCATCGATGCTTTTGAAGCTGTAATCGTGGATGTTTTTGGCGGGAGGGCTGAGCAATGCACTCAAGGCAACAAGAATGGTTAAAAACATGGGTAACTATTTTATGCTACACTAACACCATGAAGCCCAAAAAGTTTCACGGCCAAGCTTAAGTCTGCTTCGCCAGGCTTTGAGCCATCACCCAGCCAGCACTCCAGGCAGCTTGAAAGTTAAAGCCTCCGGTAAGGGCATCAATGTCGAGCAGTTCGCCAGCCAGGTAGAGTCCGGGCATATGCTTGCACTGCATGCTGGTAAAGTCGATGGCCTCGCGGGCCACACCACCCGAGGTCACAAATTCTTCCTTAAAGGTGGTTTTTCCCGAGGCCAAAAGCTCGTGGTTGAGCAGCAACTCCACCAAGCGATTTATTTGTTTGTTGTTCACCTCGCTCCAGCGCTGGTTTTCGTCGATGCCGGCTTGATGAAGCAAAAACTGTCGGAGGCGTGCTGGCAAATCTACTTCCAACCGATTGACCACTTTGGCAGCACCGGCATAGGTCCGGTAATCTTCAAACAAGGCACGCAAACCATCGGCATCTTCCTCGGGCAGCCAGCTTAGCAGCACCCGAAAACGGTATTGCCGCTGATGCAGCTCGCGGGCAGCCAGGGCCGATAGTTTGAGTACAGCCGGACCACTGATTCCCCAATGGGTAATGAGTAAGGGACCGGTTTGTTCTTTCTTAAACTCGGGCAAGCGAATGCGCGCATTGGGCACACTCACCCCCATGAGCGCAGTGATAGGGTTTTTGGGTAAGTTGAAGGTGAAAAGGGAGGGAACGGGCGATACGATGGGCAACCCCAAGTCTTTGAGCCACTGGTAACCCGATTCATTGGGGTGACCACCGGTGGCGAGCAATACTTTTTGGGCTTTAACAACATCGCCTTGGCGCGGGTAAAGCTTGAACCCCCCTTCCGTTAGCGGTTCCAATCGCTCGATATCGCACTGCAAACGCACTTCAACCCCATAAGTTTGGGCTTCGTGAAGCAAGCAGTCGATGATACTTTGGCTGTTGTCGGAAACAGGAAACATGCGGCCATCGGCTTCGGTTTTGAGCTTCACTCCCCTGCTTTCGAACCACTGAACGGTATCGGCAGTGCTAAACCGGGCAAACAGCTGGCGGAGCTCTTTTTGTCCGCGCGGGTAAAACTTCACCAGTTCGGCCACCTCAAAACAAGCATGCGTAACATTGCAACGGCCGCCGCCCGAAATGCGTACCTTGGCCAGCACTTGTTTCGATTGTTCGAGGATAGCAATGCGCCAACGTGGCTGCAAACGAGCCGCATTCACCGCGGCAAAAAAGCCTGCAGCTCCCCCTCCTACCACCACCAAATCGTAGACCATGCCACAAAGCTACACATTCGCACCCACACCCCACCGCCGGCTTTTTGTAAGGGCTTTGTAAAAAATGCCGATCCTTTAACCTTAGTCGCTCATACTTCTTACTTTTAGGTATGATTCTACGGATTTTAGCAGCCTCACTCTTGTTGCCCTTGGCAGTATTTAGTCAAACCCAAATGGTACAACTGTTTCAAGGAGGCGTAAGAATAGATGACTTTGTGATGCGCAACAATGGCGTGGGCTATTTAGCCAATAACCTGCCCGATCAAGTGCTCAAAACCACCGACGGCGGCCTCACCTTTACACCGGTACTTACAGCTGCTCAATTCGGTACCAATCCTTATTTACGCAGCATCAGGACCATGGGTGATAGCGTGGTCTTTTTAGGCACGTTGAGCACCAACCACACGCTTTACCGCTCCTTAGATGCTGGTCAAAGCTGGCAAAACATCACGCCATTGCTGCCCGATTCGGTGCATGCTTTGTGCGGACTTTCGGTAGTTGGCGACTCTGTAATTTATGGCACTGGCCGCTATTTTGGAGATGCCTACCTCATCAAAAGCAGCGATTCAGGGGCTACCTGGCGCTATATCGACATGAAACCTTGGGCCTCAAACCTGGTTGACGTACATTTTTTTACCTCTAGGCATGGTTATGTACTCGGCCGGGCTGCTAACCCCAATCAGGGTGCCATTTTGCTCGAAACCCGCACCGGCGGGAATAGCTGGACGGTTAAATGGACCTCGAACGTGGCTGGTGACCGCGCTTGGAAGTTCTTCATGCGCGATTCGGCACATTTTTATGTGTCTATCGAAAACAGCTTGAACATTCCCAACCGCTACTATGCCTCTGATGATGCCGGTTTTAGCTGGCGGGTCGATACCATGGGCAACCTCACGCTTTCCATGCTGCAGTCGGTAGGCTTCATCAATGCCGATACAGGTTTTGCAGGAGGGCATTTTGCAGGCTATGCGTATACCTACGACGGAGGTGCGAATTGGCAGGTCAGCGGGCCATTTCAAGGCTTTAATCGCATGCAAATGATGGGCGACCGTTTATTTTTAGCAGGACGTACTTTCAACTACTTCGGCCCGGCCAACAGTGTTTCGGTAAAGCCAAGCTTGTATCTGCCGGTCAAAAAAATTCACCGCATCGAACGCCTCTTTCCTAACCCAGTGAGCTCAGACGGTAAACTCACCGTACGATTCATTGCAGCCAAACCCACCAACATTGGCTTTGCATTGACCGATGTGCAAGGAAAAATTCTGTTTGAATGGCCCAATATGCAAGCGGATGTAGGCAGCAACGACTTAGAATTACGTATGCCTGCTCTGTCAAATGGCACTTATCTGCTTCAGGTGTTTACCGACATTGAACACCACCAACAAAAAGTGGTCATTCGCTAAACCGTCAGCTTTCGGCTGGCAAGGCAACTTTGTTCAACAATACCATTACGCTATCGCGGTGGGCATTGTATGCAGCACGATCTTTTTCGGGAAGCGGATCGGCAGGTGGGGTTTGGATGCGATTGGGATTCACCTGTACCCCGTTTTCCCAAAAGCGAAAACAAAGATGCGGCCCGGTAGATAAGCCCGTGCTTCCCACGTAGCCAATCACTTGCCCTTGACTTACCCGCGCGCCGGTACGAACCCCGGGGGCAATGCGACTCATGTGCAAATAACCAGTTGCGTGATTTTTATTGTGCTTCAATTTCACAAAATTGCCATTTCCTCCCCGATAACCTGCTTCGAGAACCACCCCATCGCCAATGGCGCGGATGGGAGTACCGGTTGGTGCTGCATAGTCGATGCCCAAGTGTGGTCGCCGGGTTTTGAGCACTGGGTGCAGTCGACTCGACGAAAAATTAGAACTGATGCGGCTGTATTCCAATGGCGCCTTTAAGTAGCGCTTGCGCATGCTTTCACCCTTTTCGTTGTAGTATTGATTGGCTTTGCCGTTTTCCCACAAAATGGCGTAATACGACTTGCTGCGGTGAAAAAACTCGGCAGCAATGATTTTGCCCGTTCCGTAGGGCTTGCCTTCCACCGTTTTTTCTTCGTAAACCACCCTGAAATAATCGCCTTTTTGGATGCTAAAGAAGTCGACTGTCCAGTCGAACACACCCGCCAAACGCACCGCCAATTCTTGGGTTGCACCTGCATCGAGTACCGTTTTAAACAGCGAACTATTTATAACCCCTCCCAGCGAACGCACATGGGTTTCAATAGGTCTATCGAAACGCTGAACTTTGGGTAGGCTATCGGTAAAGTCGAAAATGAAATAGCTCACCAAATCTTTTTCATAGATCCAGTAACGCAAGGCATTGCTGTCGCTTATGGTGGTATAGCCCTGACCTGCCCTAATGGCCCGCACATCGAAAATGCCTTTGGCCGCCTCTACCACTTTTTGTACCGCTTGGCCGTTTAGGCCATGACGATTCAAAATGATGCTCAGGTTGTCGCCTTTGCGAACCTCCTCGTGTTTCACCTCAAGCGAATCTATCGCTATGCCATACAGCAAGGTAGGTTCGGGTACAACTGCTTCTTGCTGCGACTGATCTTTGGGTTTACAAGCCGCCAGCCACAACAATAAAAAGCAAAAAATGAGACGCAACTTAGGCATGGCCCCCCGCTTTGGCGAGGTGGGCTTTCACCCGGTCGTAAATGTGTTTAAACCAAAAGGTAAAATCTTCTGGCTTATCTAACATCCACTGGTCGAGTTCGGCCAAACTTACCCAACGGTAATCGGCCACCTCTTCGGGATTTAAGTGCGGAACCGGCTCGGCATGACCAAAAAACACATGGTCGTATTCATGCTCGGTCAAGCCGTTTTCGAAATCGGTGCGGTACAAAAAAGCAAATGCATGCTCTAATTCGCAATCGAAGCCCATTTCCTCTACCAAGCGCCGGTGGGCAGCTTGCTCATTGGTTTCGCCAGGGGCCGGATGACTGCAGCAGGTGTTGGTCCACAATCCGCCACTGTGGTACTTTTCAAACGCTCGCTGTTGTAGCATCAACTCACCTTTGGTATTAAACACAAATACCGAAAAAGCACGGTGCAAGGTGCCATCTTCATGAACTTGCATTTTTGGAGCCACGCCAATTTCCTGGTCGTTGGTATCTACCAAAATCACCAAGGGTTCGTCTATTTGTGGGGGGGTAAGTTGCTGCGTCATGCGGACTTCAAAACTAAGGCAATTCTCACGAAAATTTGGGCTGAATTATGGATTTATGAATTTTTTGGCTTCTAGCAGCCCATGAAAAAAGCCATCTCCTTCATTTTAACTCGAAAATGAGGAGATGGCTTGTATAAAAAAAACGCTGTTGCTTAAGGACTTACGAAGTTGATGGTGATTTGTGCGTAAGGTGCGTTGCCAATGCTGTTCAACATGGCAAAGGGCTGGTCGCCAAAAAATCCGCGGAAAAACTCCTTGCCATTGGGCAGCAAATCGGCATCGTAACTGAAGTTCAATCGGTAACCTGCCTGAACACCCAACCAGAAATAGCCTGTAAGTTGACGCATGTACTCTAAACGCGGACGGAGCTCACCACGGCGGATTTCTAAACTTCCTGCTGGCAAGCCAGCTGCCAGAATGGAATTATCAAAGCCCGACAATCGGTAACTCTGTCCTTCTAACTCAAAACCTGCCAGCAGCATGCTGTTGCGGTCGATGTTGTAGCGTACCGCACCACGCGCAGGCAACAGCGCTTCCACACCCCATTTGCGGTTAGGGGCGGTCCAGTTATACATTACAATCGGAATCCAGTTCATAGCACCCACCCGATAAGTGCGCGATAAACCCACACCCCATTGCTTGCGCTCATTGGGGCGTTTTCCCCATAAGGCAGCTGCCGAACCACGCATGTAGGGTTGTAATCCCCAGCCAAAGTCGCCGCTCATATCAACCGAACCCTGGAACAACACAAATTGATATTCGTTGATGGGCTTATAAAGGGTGGTATTCAAGCCACCTGTGCGCAAGCCGCGATCATTTAAGGCACGCAAAACATCGGCGCCCGAATTCGTGCCAGCAATATTGTTGATGTTGTAACGGGTATCCCAATAGGTTGCACCTAACTGCCAAATGAAATTATTACGCGATATAACCGGGATATTGGCATTCAAACGAAAACCACCGGTATACGTAGCCCTGCCTGTCGATTGATCGGCATCAGGTATGGCCGTGCCTTCGGCAAAACTTCCTATCGGAGAAAAAGTCATATCGTAAGGGCCCTGCAAATCCCAACCTACGCTCACAAAACGCTGAGGCGAGGTGCCTACAATACGCGAGTTGGCATAGGTCTTCGACTTGCCTTCTACCAGCTCTACCGCTCCATAATCAACCTCATCTTCCTCGGCAGTTGAGTCGGTTACTTGTGCCCACGTAATACCTGTACTCAGGCAAAAGAGCAAACAAATGAGTTTTTTCATGGCTTACTGCTTTACAGCAACGCGCTTCCAAACGTCGGTTCTGCCGAAAGTCTTCACCCCAATGTAACCCCTAATATCGAGCGTATTGTTGTCTTTGGCCTTGATCACACAGCTGTATGTGTTGCCATTTTCGGGGTCGTAAATGGTGCCGTCAACCCACTCTTTTTTGCCAGCATAAGTAAAGTCCTTTAAAATGCGGTAACCTTTCAAAGGCACCTTGCGCATTGATTCATCAGGATTGTTCTTGTCGACTTTAGGCTGTCCATTTTCGGGATCGTTAGGCTCTCTCAGCCACACGATTTTACCATAATATTTGTCAGCGATTTTCTCCACTTTCACACGGGCTTTGCCATGTGAAGGTTCCCAAACACCTATTAACATATCGCCTTCGGCATCTTGTGCGTGAAAGGCATCGCTTCCTGCGAACAAAGTAGCGCCCATCACCAGGGCAAGTACAAGCAACTTTTTCATAATTTCAGATTTAAAATTTATTTCGAACTAACATCCAAGCTGAATTCCAACTTGGTTTTCAAACGCATATTGCCTTCGTATTCGCCTTTGAGGTTAAGATCGGCCACCAAAGTCATTTCAGACAAGGCAAAAAAATCGGCCAAACCTTTTTGCTCGTCGGCCACTTGTAATTGGATGCTGTTGCTTCCCTCGGGCAATGGATTCAAAAAAGCCACTTTTTGCATGGCTACTCCCTTTCCTGCAATTTGAAGGGTGATGTCGTTGATCAGCGACAAATCAGCAGGTTCCTCGGCAGTAATGGTGACGCTGGTGAGACGTGCACCGGCCAATTTCCCGCCATCGAGGGCTTCGGTTAAATCGACTTGCAAAGAAGATTGGGCGGTATTTGAACCATCGAAGAGGGGACCTTCAGCTTCTAAAACCACTTCAGCGGGACTAAAAGGCACTTTTTCTGTTTTGGCGCAAGCGGCTGCCATCAGCAGCAGGGCTAGCAAAGCGAAAGTATTTTTCATCATTCAGGTGGAGCCGTTTGGCGGCTGGGTTTCAAATATAGAAAAGGAAAAGAGCGAAAAACCAATCATTGCTTTAAAAACAGTTTGTGGAGCTAAAAAATCGGTAGCAACAACCAACAAACAGCCAAATAAAAGCTCATAAGGCAGTACAGCTCGTTCAAAACTAAATAAGCTATTGGTGTGCACTTATATTTGCAGCATGAAGATTAGCTTTCGTACTGCCTTCTGGCTGGTTATATTTTTCGCCTTCACCTTGCCGTCGTGCCAAAACCAATCAAAAACACCCGCCATGAAAAATGCTTTCCTCAACGACCCCCACAGCTACGCTCAACCAAATGTGAGCCGGGTAGAAGCACTCGATTTGCAGTTGAGTGTTGATTTCAACTCCAAAATACTGTCGGGTACTGCTGAATGGACTTTGGCTCCCGGGCATGGCGATACACTGACACTCGATACTTACGATCTCGAAATCATTTGGGTTAAAATTGATGGTAAAGGAGCACCTTTTTTGCTTGGCCCAAAAGATCCTATATTAGGCCAGCCCTTGCATATCATGCTGCCTCCGAACAGCAAAAAAGTCAGCATCCGATATGGCACTTTCCCCGGTGCAAGGGCATTGCAATGGCTCAGCCCCGAACAAACTGCAGGTAAAAAACATCCGTTTTTGTTCACCCAAAGCCAAGCCATATTGGCACGTACATGGTTGCCTTGCCAAGACAGTCCAGGATTACGCTACCGCTACAAAGCCAGCATTCAAGTCCCACCAGGCATGATGGCCTTGATGAGTGCCAGCAATCCGCAAGAGCGCTCGGCCGACGGACAGTACCAATTCGAAATGGAAATACCGGTACCTGCCTACCTCATGGCCTTGGCGGTGGGCGATATCGACTTTAAAGCCATAGGTAGCCGCACAGGCGTGTATTCCGAGCCGGGCATGCTCAACAAAGCCGTTTATGAATTTGGCGAAATGGACGAAATGCTTGAAGCGGCAGAAGCTTTGTACGGCCCTTATGCTTGGGGCCGATACGATGTTTTGGTGCTTCCTCCGAGCTTCCCATTTGGCGGCATGGAAAATCCGCGCCTCACCTTTGCTACGCCCACCATCATCACCGGCGATCGATCATTGGTTTCGCTCATTGCCCACGAGTTGGCGCACAGCTGGAGTGGCAACCTGGTGACCAATGCCACTTGGGATGATTTTTGGCTGAACGAAGGCTTCACCGTTTATTTCGAAAACCGCATCATGGAGGCCGTTTACGGCAGCGATTATGCCGACATGCTGGCGGGTATAAGCCATGCCGATGTGATGGAGGAAATTGCCGACCTCAACCAAAAAGGCGAGGCCGAAAAAACCAAACTCAAAGCCAATATGAAGGGCAGCGACCCCGATGATGGTGTGGGCCCCATTGCTTACGACAAAGGCTTTTATTTCCTGCGCTTGGTAGAAGAAACCATTGGCAGGGACCGTTGGGATGCTTTCTTGCGCGATTACTTTGCCCAAAACGCCTTCAAAAGCATGCATACCGAACGATTTATAGAAATTCTGCGCGCCACGCTTTCTGCCGAAGAATGGAAAAAAATCAAGCCCGAGGCATGGATTTACGAAACAGGCATGCCCGAAAACTGCCCACTACCAAACAGCCAACGTTTCGATGCTGTTTCGGCTACCCTGGCCCAATGGCGCCAAGGCAAAGCCATCGGTAAACAAGAAACTGCCACTTGGAGCACCCACGAATGGGTGTATTTTATCAGGAGTCTGGAGGCGGGCGATGGCGACAAAACTGCCCAACTCGACGCGCAGTTTGGCTTTACCAAAAGTCAAAATGCCGAAATACTCAGCGTGTGGTTTGTGCATGTGATCAAAAATGCAGCAAGTTATCGCAACACACCAGCATTCGAAACAGCCTTAAGCAGCTTCTTAACGAGGGTAGGCCGGCGTAAATTTTTAATGCCCACCTACCGTGCGCTTAAGGAAACGCAGCAACTCGACTTGGCCAAGCAGATTTACGCCGGTGCACGCCCCAACTACCATGCGGTAGCGCGACAAAGTGTGGATGTTTTGCTGGGCTTATAATTGAGAAATATTGATTGCTTCGGGCTTTCTATTAGATTTGCACTAAAAGTTCACTTTGTTCCGCACCCCCGATTTTGTTCGTCGAATGACCCCATCGGTTGATTGGGGCGACTACAAACAAACCGACCGAAAGGTGTATCTCACCTTTGACGACGGCCCCATTCCGGAGGTTACGCCCTGGGTGTTAGATGTTTTACAGAAATACGGAGCCAAAGCCACTTTTTTTTGTCTGGGCAAGCACGTAAACAAGCACCCCGACATCTTCCAACGCATTATAAGCGAAGGGCATCGTGTGGGCAACCACACCTGGGACCATCCCGACGCATGGAAAACCGACAACCTGAGCTACTACAAAAGCGTGCTTCGCACCCATGACCTGGTAAAAAGCGATTTGTTTCGACCGCCGTATGGACGAATTACCCCCAGGCAGGTCAGGGCATTGCGCCAGCGTTACAAAATCATATTGTGGTCGGTGCTGAGCGAAGACTACGACCGCACCCAAAGACCCGAGCAATGTGTGGCCAACATTACCGGCAAGGTTCGCTCGGGCGATATTTTGGTGTTTCACGACAGCATCAAGGCGGCGCCCAATTTGCAAGGCTGCTTAGAACCCACCCTCGATTATTTGGTTGCCCAGGGCTTCCGATTTGAAACCATAGAATGACACTCATTGACACCCATGCTCATTTATACAGTGAGCAATTCGATACCGACCGCGCAGCCATGGTTCAACGTGCTTTGGCCAGTGGGGTTGAATTAATGCTTTTGCCCAATATCGATTTAGCAAGCGTGGGGCCGATGCACGCTTTAGAAGATGCCCATCCGAACCATATACGCAGCATGATGGGCTTGCATCCGGGTTCGGTGGAAGGCGATTGGCAAGAGGTACTCGATTTGCTACGCCCCTGGTTTGAGAAACGCAATTATGTAGCTGTGGGCGAAATCGGTATTGATTTGTACTGGCGCCAAGACAATTTACCAGAACAGCAACAGGCTTTCTTACAGCAAGTGCAATGGGCCTTGGAGCTCGATTTGCCCGTAGTAATTCACTCGCGCGAAAGCTGCTCTCTCATACTCGACCTTCTGGGCGATTTGCCGGTTCGTGGTGTTTTTCACTGCTTCACCGGTACGCCTGAAGAAGCAACGCGAATCATCGGCAGGGGAATGTATTTGGGCATTGGCGGCGTGCTTACCTACAAGGCCAACCAATCTTTACGCGATTTATTTAACACTATTGACCCCAGCCGGGTAGTGTTAGAAACCGACGCGCCCTATTTAGCCCCCATACCGTATAGGGGCAAGCGCAACGAAAGTGCGTACATCAATGAGGTTGCCGAAGTATTGGCAGGCTGTTGGAACCTTCCGGTTGCCGAAGTATGTAACATCACCACCCAAAATGCCAAGGAGCTTTTTCGACTATGAGCAAGCGCATTCTGATTCTGTACACCGGCGGCACCATTGGCATGATCCAAGACCCTGTATCGGGGATTTTGCGTCCTTTTGATTTACAGCAAATATTGGCGCAAGTTCCCGAAATCAGCAGTTTTGGTCACCAGCTCGATGCAGTTGCCTTTGAAGAACCCATCGACTCATCGAACATGACCCCGGCCATATGGATTGAAATGGCCAGCATCATCGAACAACATTATGCCACGCACGATGGCTTTGTAATTCTGCATGGCAGCGATACCATGGCATATACCGCCAGTGCATTGAGCTTTCTGCTTGAAAATCTCGATAAATGCGTGGTGCTTACGGGTTCTCAGTTGCCGGTTGGTCATGTGCGTACCGATGCCAAAGAAAACCTCATCACCAGCATTGAAATTGCAGCAGCTTGTCGCGAAGATGGCAGCAGCATGGTACCCGAAGTCTGTTTGTATTTCGACTACCAGTTGTATCGCGGTAACCGCGTGATTAAGTACAATGCCGAAAAGTTTGAGGCCTTTCATTCGCCCAACTATCCACCTTTGGCCGAAGCAGGCATACGTATCAAATACCACCACAGCGCCATTTTGCCTAAACGATCGGGTGAGTTCAAAGTACATCACCAAATGTCGACAGCCGTTGGCAGCCTGAAATTATTCCCAGGCCTCTCAGAAATGCTCTTGCAGCAAATCTTAGAAACCCCGGGCATGGACGTATTGCTGCTCGAAGGCTTTGGTGCCGGAAATGCGCCCACTGCCGCTTGGTTCACAAAGGCCTTGCATGCGTACATCAAAAAAGGCGGCCACATCGTCGACATTACCCAATGCCATGGCGGATCGGTAGAACTAGGAAAATATGAAACCAGTGCCGCACTTTTGGAAATGGGTGTAATTAGTGGTCACGATATTACTTTTGAGGCCGCTATTTGCAAATCGATGTTCTTGCTGGGCTTGGGTTACCGGGGCGATAGCTTTGCTGCTGCCTTCGCAAAAAGTTTGTCAGGAGAATTGTCAAAATTTTGATAAAATAGCCTTAACCCAATGCGTGAATAGAATTTTCGTATATTGGCACCGTTAAAAAAACGGTTTGTAGGAGAGGTGTCCGAGTGGTTGAAGGAGCACGCCTGGAAAGTGTGTATACTCGAAAGGGTATCGCGGGTTCGAATCCCGCTCTCTCCGCGAGTTCAAACTTGGATTTCCTTGAAAGCGAACCAAATAAGAAGCAATTAACCTGATGAAACAATCTAAACAACAACAATCAATTATGAAAAAAGTGTTCATGGTCATGCTCGCCATTGTGTTGGGTTTGACTACCTCGGTGTCGCTGCAGGCTCAAGATGCTCCTGCCGCTGAAGCACAGGAAGAAGTGGTAGAAGAAGGTGCAGCTGCAGATTCTGCTGAAGCTCCTGCTGAAGAAGCTACTGAAGAAGCGGCTCCTGCAGCTGCCGACAAGGGCATTCACTACGTGATCAAGCAAAAATTCATTGAAGGTGGCTGGGAATGGATGAGCCCCGTATTGATTTGTTTGATCATTGGTTTGGCCATTGTGGTTGAGCGTATCATTTTCCTCAACTTGTCGAGCACCAACACCACCAAGTTGCTCAGCAAAATTGAAGACGCCATGAATTCAGGTGGCGTAGATGCTGCCAAGGAGGTTTGTCGCAATACCCGCGGTCCGGTTGCCAGTATTTTTTATCAAGGTCTCGACCGTGCACACGAAGGCATTGAAATCGTAGAGAAGTCGATTGTTTCTTACGGTTCGGTACAAATGGCCCAAATGGAGCGTGGTTTGATTTGGATTTCACTCTTCATCGCCTTGGCCCCAATGCTCGGATTCATGGGTACGGTAGTAGGTATGATTGCCGCCTTCGACGCTATTGAAGCAGCGGGCGATATCAGCCCATCATTGGTAGCCGGTGGTATCAAAGTGGCCCTTTTGACAACCGTTGCTGGTTTGATCGTAGCGGTAATCCTTCAGATTTTCTACAACTATCTCGTTTCTAAAGTCGACAGCTTGGTAAATGCCATGGAAGATGCCAGCATTTCGTTGATCGACATTTTGGTGAAATACGAGAAAAAATAAGAGAACCATGAGCGACGTAACGGTAAACATACTGCTCATTGTAACTTATGTGCTGTTAGGCATAGGTGCTTTGGGTGCAATAATTTTCCCCATCATCACCATGCTTGGTGACCTGCAAAAAGCCAAGCGTACTCTTGTAGGTGTTGGCAGTGTGGGTGTTGTATTTCTGTTGAGCTACATGCTTTCGGGCAATGAAGTCCTCGACTCATACGTTAAGTATAATGTGACTGAGACCTCTTCTCAGATGATTGGTGCAGTACTGATTATGATGTACCTCCTTGGAGCAGGTGCCATTGTGCTGGCTATCATTGGAGAGATCTACAAAGCTTTTAAATAATGCCTAGGAAAAAAGACAGAGGAACCCCCGAGGTAAACGCAGGTTCGATGGCCGACATCGCCTTCCTGTTGTTGATATTCTTTCTGGTAACCACCACGATTGATACCGATAAGGGTATTGCCATCCGTCTCCCACCTATGCCTGAGGAGAACCAGCCCGAAAACAACATCAAGCTCAAAGAACGCAACGTGTTGAAGGTGTTGGTGAACGCAGCCGACCAATTATTGGTCGATGGAAAGCCCATGAGCATCAAAGAATTGAAAAAGGCCACCAAGGACTTTATCGACAATCCGTCGCAAGATCCTACCAAAGCCGAAAGCCCCATGAAGGCGGTAATTTCTTTGAAAAACGACCGTGGCACCTCGTATAACTTATACATTCAGGTGCACAACGAGCTCAAAGCGGCCTATAACGAATTGCGTGAAGCAAAGGCAAAGCAAGACTATGGCAAGTCTTTCGACAAACTCAGCGAATCACAACAAGACGATATTAAAAATTACTACCGTCAGGTGATTTCTGAAGCAGAACCTGAAGATATAGGAGGAGGAAACTGATATGAAACTCGCAAAGAAAAAGAAACCGGCCCCAGCCATTTCTACCTCGTCGTTGCCCGACATTGTATTCATGTTGTTGTTCTTCTTCATGGTGTCAACGGTAATGCGTCAAACCGAATTGAAGGTAAAAGTGGTAGTTCCACAAGCCACTGAAATTCAGAAACTGGAAAAGAAATCGTTGGTGAGCTACATTTACATTGGTGCTCCCAGCGAAAGCTACAAGGCCAAATTCGGTACCGCCCCTCGTATTCAATTGAACGACGCTTTTGCAACACCCAAGCAAGTGCCCGAATTCATTGAAAAAGAGCGTGCAGCACGTTCAGAACAAGAAGTTCCTCTCTTAACCACTTCTATCAAAGCCGACCGCGATGCCAAAATGGGTATTGTAACCGACGTGAAGCAGGAATTGAGAAAGGTAAATGCTTTAAAGCTGAACTACTCATCGAGCTTACGCAGCGAAGTGTATTAAATTTCGCTACCCATCAAAACAAACCCCGCCTTGTGCGGGGTTTTGTATTTATAGCCCAACCAAATCGGCTATCTTAGCGCCACCAATGAGCATCAACCTCGATCAAATTCGTCAGCCAGTAGCCCGCGATATGGATTTGTTTGAAGACAAATTCAAAAACGCCATGCGGAGCCGGGTACCGCTTCTTGACCGCATAACGCACTACATTGTGAAGCGCAAGGGCAAGCAAATCCGTCCTCTTTTTGTGTTCTTGTCGGCCGGCATGATGAAAGAAGAAGTCACCGAATCGACCCATCGTGGCGCCGCCCTCGTAGAGCTTTTACATACAGCTACCTTGGTACACGACGATGTGGTAGACGATGCTTACGAACGACGGGGCTTCTTTAGCATCAATGCCCTTTGGAAGAATAAAATTGCTGTATTGGTAGGCGATTACCTACTAAGCAAAGGATTGCTGCTATCGCTCGAAAACAAAGAGTTTCACTTGCTTGAAATTACCTCCGATGCGGTAAGGCGCATGAGCGAGGGTGAGCTTTTGCAGATTGAAAAAGCCCGCAGGCTCGACATTACCGAAGAAGTATACTTCGAAATCATTTCCAATAAAACCGCCAGCTTAATTGCCAGCTGTTGTGCAGTAGGCGTGGCATCCGTAAATCAAGAAGCTGCGTGGATTGAGAAAGCGCGTCGCTTCGGCGAAAAGGTAGGCTTGGCGTTTCAAATCAAAGACGATTTGTTGGATTTGGGCAACGACCCTACTGGCAAAACCAAAGGGGTGGATATTCAGGAAAAGAAAATGACGTTGCCCCTCATTCATGCCCTATCATCGGCCGAAAAAAGCGAAAAACGCCACATTATTAGTCTCATCAAGAACCACAGCCAAAAACGCGAAAAGGTGGCCGAAGTGGTGCGTTTCATTCACCAAAAAGGGGGAATAGCCTATGCCGAAAAGGTGATGCAGCAACTACAACAAGAAGCTGAGGCATTGTTAAACGAATTTCCTGAAAACATTTACCGCGAAAACCTGCGCCAATTGGTAGCTTTTACGGTAAACCGCAATAAATAAAGAGCTGCGCATTAAAGCATGCTCAAAATGTCGTCTATAAACTTGCGGTCGTTGGCCAGCCGAGGCACTTTGTTTTGTCCACCCAGCTTACCTCTTTTTTTCATCCACTTATAAAAGGTGCCTTCGGGCAGCAGCTGAATTTTGGGTGCTACCAAGGCCAAGTCGTTTTGGCGTTTGGCATCATAATCTGAATTAAGCGCTCGCATTCGGCTATCTAATACTTCCCTAAAATAATCTAAATCGGCGGGTGGTACTTCAAACTCTATGAGCCATTCATGTCCGCCCTTGTTGGCCGTGCTTAAAAACACAGGGCCTGCTGTATAGTCGCGAATAGTGGCACCACTGGCTTCACAGGCTGCTTTGAGCCCCTGTTCGGCATTCTCTACCATCAGTTCCTCGCCAAACGCATTGATGTACTGTTTGGTACGACCGCTGATTTTAAAACGGAAAGGATTGAGACTGGTAAAGCGGATGGTATCACCAATAAGATAACGCCATAATCCTGCATTGGTGCTAATGATAACTGCATACACCTTATCGCATTCCACCTCTTCCAGTGTAAGGGTTTTGGCACTTGCTCTTCCCACATCTACCGGATCTATAAATTCGAAATAAATGCCATAATCGAGCATCAGCAACATTTCATCGGTATCCGACTGATCGGCCATGCCAAAAAAGCCCTCCGATGCATTGTAAGTCTCTATGTAGTGCATTTTACTTCCCGGAATCAAAGCCTTAAACTGCTCGCGGTAGGGATTAAAACTTACGCCTCCGTGGAAATACACTTCCAAATTAGGCCAAATCTCATGCATATGCTGTTTGCCAGTAGTCTCCAGCATCCAGCGAAACAACACAATTATCCAAGTAGGAACACCTGCAATGTTGGTTACGTCTTGCTTCATGGTATCGGTACCAATGCGCACTACCTTCTCTTCCCACTTCTCTAACAAAGCCACCGATAGTTCGGGAGTGCGAATAAATTCAGCCCAAAAAGGCAAATTTTGCATCAATACGGCCGATAAATCGCCGGTATACGTGTCGCTATTCAGCTGGCTTATTTGGTGACTTCCCCCAATGGTGAGGCCTTTGCCCGTAAACAAGCGGGTCTCGGGGTTGAGGTTACAATACATCGAAAGCAAATCTTTACCTGCCTTATAATGACAGTCTTCGAGCGCTTCTTCGCTAACGGGTATATATTTCGATCGGTCGTTGGTAGTGCCCGATGACTTGGCAAACCACCTGATTTCACTGGGCCAGAGCACCTGCTGCTCGCCCCGCATGATGCGCTCTATGAAGGGCTGGAGGTCTTCATAGGTACTAATTGGTACCCGCTCACTGAATTGTTGCGCGGTACGTATACTCGAATAACCGTACGAACGGCCCCAAACGGTATTTTCAGCTGCATCAATTAAACGTCGGCGAACATCTTCCTGTACTTCAATGGGGTACTTCATAAAAAGCTCCATTTGGTGTATCCGTTTCTTCATGAACCAACTGAACACCGCATTCAGTACCGACATTACTCCAGAATTTTACGCTTTAATTCAAAATTTTTGCCCAAATACAAACGGCGCACCTCTTCGTCGGCAGCCAATTCTTCGGCCACCCCCGATCGCAGAATTTTGCCTTCAAAAAGCAAGTAGGCCTTGTCGGTTATCGACAAAGTTTCATTCACATTATGGTCGGTAATGAGAATGCCAATATTCTTGCGTTTAAGCCGAAAAATGATGGTTTGTATGTCTTCCACCGCAATGGGATCAACACCCGCAAAGGGTTCATCGAGTAAAATAAACTTGGGATTCACCGCCAAGGCCCGGGCAATTTCAGTTCGGCGCCGTTCGCCTCCCGAAAGTACTTCGCCTTTGTTTTGCCTTACATGGTGCAGGTTAAACTCATCGAGTAACTCTTCTAGCTTGTGGTCTTGTTCAGCCTTGCTCATTTTGGTCATTTGCATTACCGAACGGATATTCTCCTCTACAGTAAGCTTCCTGAATACTGAAGCCTCTTGCGGTAAATAACCAATACCGTGCTGCGCCCGTTTATACATAGGTAGCTCGGTAATGGGCTTGTCGTCTAAAAAAACGTCGCCTTCATCGCATTTTACCAAACCAACAATCATGTAAAAGCTGGTGGTTTTTCCTGCGCCATTGGGGCCCAGTAGCCCAACAATTTCACCTTGCGCCACGCTCACCGACACATGGTTCACCACCGTACGTTTTTTGTAACGCTTTACCAGGTTTTCGGAACGCAACAGCATGTTACTCAAATTTAATATCCTTGATATTGAGCTTGATAGAAGTTACCCCTCGCCAGGTATTTTCTTCGATGGTATAAGCCATATTAAACGGAAGCCCTTTGGAAATGAGTGGAAAATGCTCCGCATGGCCGAAAGCAATGGCACTGAACGCAATGCTGTCGTCTTGCTGCACACTGATTTGCAAATGGTTTTCACCTACAATGCGCACAAAGCCATTGCTATACACACCCCGCGAACTGAAAACAGGCTGCATATTGCCCGGGCCAAAGGGTGCAAATTGCTTGAGCACCCTGAAAAAGCGGGGCGTTATTTCCTTCAATCGAATGGCTTGGTCAATTTCGAGTAAGGGGATGAGCTGCTCCTCGCGTATCGATTGGCTTACTACCTCCTCGAACTTCTTGGAGAAAGCCTGTATGTTTTCCTCACGCAAGGTAAGGCCAGCAGCATATTTGTGGCCACCAAACTGATCAACATATTCGGCACATTGCGCAATCGCCTGGTGAATGTCGAAGCCATTCACCGAACGGGCTGAGCCGGTTAGAAAACCATCAGCATGGCTAAAGACAATGGTTGGCCGGTAATATTGCTCCACCAAACGCGAGGCTACAATGCCTATCACCCCTTTATGCCAATTCTGACCATAAACTACCGTGGTTCTACGGCTTCTAAAATCAGACGTTGCCTCAGCTACCAACATAGCCTCGCGGGTAATGTTTGCATCTACATCGCGACGGTCGGTATTGGTTTCGTTGATTACCTGCGCCCGCGACTCAGCCTCTTGCATGCTGTTGCTCAACAACAATTCTACGGCATTTTTGGCATCACCCATTCTTCCTGCTGCATTAATGCGCGGCGCAATGGTAAATACAATATCGGTGATGGTTAACTCCTTTTTATCGCAACACAATTGGATGATGGCCCGCAAACCCATGGTAGGATTGTCGTTCAGTTTTTTAAGTCCAAAATGCGTGAGAATGCGGTTTTCACCTAAAATAGGCACAATGTCTGCCGCAATACTTACTGCCAGCAAATCGAGCGACTGTAGCACAAACTGCTCCTCTATCTCATTTCTGCTGGCAAATGCCTGGGCCAACTTAAAGCCTATACCACAACCACTTAACTCTTTAAAAGGATAAGGACAATCGGCCTGCTTGGGATTCAAAATAGCCGCTGCATGGGGAATGGCTGCAGGCAAATGGTGGTCGGTAATGATAACAGGCAAGCCCTTGCTGTTGGCATAATCTACTTGTTCATTGGCTGTAATGCCGCAATCGAGCGTGATGATGAGGTTATAGCCTTGTTCCACCGCCCAGTCAATGGCTTGAATCGATAAACCATAGCCCTCCGAATGCCGGTCGGGGATGTAATAACCAACTTGATCGTAAATGTGCTTGAAAAATCGGTAAAGCAAGGCAACAGCGGTGGTTCCGTCAACATCATAGTCACCGTAAATGAGGATGCGGTCTTGATTTCTGATAGCTTGCTCAATGATGCCTACTGCTTTGTCCATGTCTTTCATCAAGAAAGGATCATGTAGCAGCGATAAATCGGGCCTGAAAAATACCTTGGCCTCATCGTAGGTGCGGATTCCGCGACTTAACAACAAGCGGGCAATCAACGGGTCTACATTGATAGACTCCGCCAACGACACTGCATCTTCTTCTGCGTGTTTTGGTTTATATACCCACTTCTTTTCCATAACTCCTATCAATCAGCCATTTAGCAATAATACACTTTCGCAATATTCGAACCCTAAAGATAATCAGCGAATTGTAAAAAAGGTTCGAACAATTGCGCAGTTGTTTTTGAAATTCAGGACAATTTTGCCCCTATTTAACGGATAATTTTGTCCTTTTTGTTAGCTTTGTCAAAAACCATCCTATGTTTCTTAAAGTTGAACACTTGGGTATTGCCGTTAAATCGCTCGAAACCGCCGAAAAGCTATACGAGACCTTGCTTGGCACCCAAGTTTACAAACGCGAGGCAGTGGCCTCCGAGCACGTAACTACTTCCTTCCTGAAAACGGGTGAAACCAAAATCGAGCTCCTCGAATCAACCGATTCCAACAGTGCTATTGGCAAATTCATTGAAAAAAAGGGTGAAGGTATTCACCACATTGCCTTTGAAGTGGCCGACATTTATGCCGAAATGGAACGTTTGCGCCAAGAAGGATTTATGCTTTTGAACGAAGCTCCAAAAAAAGGAGCCGATAACAAACTTGTTTGCTTTGTTCACCCCAAATCGGCCAACGGGGTTTTGGTTGAGCTATGTCAAGAGATTAAGTCTCAGTGAGCGGTTAAGCGTGGTGCCTGAAAAAGCGATGGATCTTGTTTTCCGGCTTGGTAATCAATCAACTCACCTGTAAGCATTTTGCCACCTTTGGCTGAACTAACCTCCCATCGTAAAAGCAAACCCTTTCCTGGAAGTTGAGCCCATTCAGCGCCTTGAATTCGTGCTAGAAAATGATTGTGATCAAATGCTACTGTAGGTGCATACCATCCACTAATGAGTTGTCCATTGGCTAACTCTAATTTGAATGGTTTGGCCTTAAACCCTGCAATTATCTGTTCTGTTCCTGCTGCTTTCAGTGGTTTTACCATCGACAAAGTGGCCAATTTACCTTCATCCGACTTCACTGCTCCTTGGGTCCACGCTTGAAAAAGTGGACTCTCAGCGGAAACCAAGTAAAAAATAGGCTTATCGTTTCCTCGCTGAATAAGGGCCTGCTGAGGTCTAACATAAACGGTTACCAAGCTTTCTTGTCCGGCAATGGTTTGCTTGTATAGCAAACGGCCTTCATAATCTTGGGCAAAAGCGGTGGAAAGGAACAAACTCCAAACCACCAATATGCTGAAATATCTCATATAAAGTCTTTGCTCGAATTTCAGGTTTTTCAGCGACACTTCCAACGGTTGGTCACCAAAATGCAGAAGCCGCATTCGCTGAATGCGGCTTCTGCAACCATAACCGTTGGGTTAAGAAATAACCCCCAATTGCTTTCCTATTTTGGTAAAGGCGGCAATGGCTTTGTCGAGATGGGCTGTTGTATGCGCGGCCGACAATTGTACCCTGATACGTGCTTGTCCTTTGGGAACCACCGGAAAGAAAAATCCAATCACATAAATGCCTTCTTTCAGCAATTCATCGGCCATTACTTGGCTCAATTTGGCATCGTAAAGCATGATGGGCACAATGGCAGAATCACCGTCTTTGATGTCAAAGCCAGCTGCTACAATACCCTTCTTGAAGTGTTTTACGTTGGCTTCGAGCCTATCGCGGAGTTCGGTGCTTTCATCAAGCATCTTGAACACTTCGAGCGACGCACCCACTATAGCAGGCGCCAAACTGTTGCTGAACAAATAAGGTCTCGAGCGTTGGCGCAACATGTCGATGATGGCTTTGCGCCCCGTAGTGTAGCCACCCATAGCACCACCCAAAGCTTTGCCCAAGGTGCCCGTTATGATATCGATTTTGCCCATCACCCCGCAAAGTTCTGGGGTTCCACGTCCGGTTGCACCTAAAAAGCCTGCGGCATGGCATTCGTCAATCATGGTAAGGGCTTGGTACTTTTCGGCAAGGGTCACAATTTTGTCGAGCTGTGCCACATAACCATCCATGCTAAACACACCATCGGTTACAATGAGAATGTTGCGGGCACCTTCTTGGCGGGCCAGCTGCAATTGGGCTTCGAGCTCTGCCATATCGTTGTTTTGATATCGGTACCGCTTGGCTTTGCACAAACGCACCCCATCAATGATCGATGCATGGTTCAAACTGTCGCTCACAATGGCATCCTGCTCGTGCAATAAGGGTTCAAACACACCGCCATTGGCATCGAACGCCGCAGCGTATAAAATGGTATCGTCGGTTTGATAGAAACGGGCAATTGTGGCTTCCAATTCTTTGTGAATGTCTTGTGTGCCACAAATAAAACGCACGCTGCTCATGCCAAAACCATGGGTATCAAGGGTTCTTTTGGCAGCTTCAATGATGCGGGGGTGGTTAGAAAGTCCCAAATAATTGTTAGCACAAAAATTCAACACCTGCTCACCGGTACTCAGGGTAATTTCGGCATCCTGCGAAGAGGTGATGATGCGCTCGCGTTTATATAAACCGGCTGCTTCAATGTCGAGCAACTCTTGATCGAGCAAAGGCTGAAGGGTATGGTGATACATGCAGTGATTTTAAGCTTCAAAAATACAGCTTTCACCCGCACGAACAGCCCTTTGGCAAAGCATCATCTCACTGCAATAAAATAAAAATCACCAGTAATATCCAGTTTTAACGGCATCTGGGTAACTTTACCCAAACAATCACCCAAACCATGAAAATAGCCGTAGTTGGTACCGGATATGTTGGACTTGTAACTGGTACCTGTTTTGCCGAAGTAGGCATCGACGTAACTTGCGTCGACATTGATCAAAAGAAAATCGACAATTTACATAAAGGCATCATGCCTATTTACGAGCCCGGACTTGAAGAAATGGTGCTCCGCAACGTCGATAAAGGTCGCTTGCATTTTACCACCTCGCTACAGGAAGCCATTCAAGGTGCAGAAGTAGCTTTTATTGCAGTAGGTACGCCTCCAGGTGAAGACGGCAGTGCCGATTTGAAATACGTACTGGGTGTAGCCAAAGAAATTGGCACCCATATGACCGATTATTTGGTGGTAGTAACCAAATCGACCGTACCTGTAGGCACCAGTGAAAAAGTGCGCAAAGCCGTTGCCGAAGCCCTGGCTGCTCGCAGTGTAAACTTGGCTTACGATGTGGCTTCCAATCCTGAATTCTTGAAAGAGGGCGCAGCCATTGAAGACTTCCTGAAGCCCGATCGCATTGTGGTAGGCACTTCGAGCAAAAAAGCCGAAGAAACGCTGGGCAAGCTGTATAAGCCCTTCACGTTGAACGGACATCCAGTGATTTATATGGACATCCCCTCTGCCGAAATGACCAAGTACGCCGCCAATGCCATGTTGGCAACCAAAATCAGCTTCATGAACGACATCGCCAATTTGTGCGAAATCATGGGTGCCGATGTGAACTGGGTACGCAAGGGCATCGGCAGCGATCCGCGCATTGGCAATAAATTCATTTATCCAGGTGTAGGTTATGGTGGCAGCTGTTTCCCCAAAGATGTTAAAGCCCTTATTCGTACTGCGCGCGAAAACGGCCACGAAATGCGCATTCTCGAATCGGTGGAAGATGTAAACGACGACCAAAAAATGGTGATGTCGAAAAAGGTAGTGCGTCATTATGGCGAAGACCTCACAGGTAAAACCTTTGCGGTATGGGGATTGAGCTTTAAGCCCAAAACCGACGATATGCGCGAAGCACCTTCGGTGGTTATCATCAACGAATTGCTCAAAAGAGGAGCTCAGGTGCGTGCTTACGATCCGGTAGCCATGGAAGAAGCCAAGCACCAACTGCACGATACCATTACCTATGCCAAAGATCAGTACGATGCCCTGCTCGATGCCGATGCTTTGCTGCTCATTACCGAATGGCCCGAATTCCGCCTGCCCAACTTTGAAGTAGTGAAAAAGCTCATGCGAGGCAGCGTGATCTTCGATGGCCGCAACCAATACGATCGCCACGAATTGCGTGAAATGGGCTTTACCTATTACGGCATAGGCCTGCAATAGCAGTACGCAGCACAGAGGCCGGCTTTAGCGCCGGCCTTTTTTTTTCATATGCTTGTCAAATCCAATGCTTTTCGCAAAAAATGCATTGTGCTATGCCTATTTTTGCACCCCATGAAGCGCGCTATTTTTTTCCTCTCCTTTATCGCAGTTACCACCTTGTTGGCTTTAGGCACAGCCTGCAACCGCAAAGCCGAATTAGACCCAAAGGCCAAAGCCATAGCACAAATCGATAGTCTCGAAGCGGTGTTGCTCGACGACAGCTTGGCCTTGAGCGATCAAACTGCCTCTGCCATCGTAAAAGCCTATTTACAATTTGCCGATGCCTACCCGAAAGACAGCAATGCGGTAGATTATCTGTTCAAAGCATCGGATGTAATGCGCGGTATGTACCGCTACCAAGACGCAGTACGCACCTTGGAACTGGTGGTTGAACGCTACCCCGAGAGCGATAAAGCACCAACTGCCCTGTTTTATGCAGGCTTCATATTGCATAACGATACCGAGCAGAACAACTTGGCCATTCCGTTTTTTCAGAAGTTAATTGACGAATTTCCCGACCACCCTTTGGCCGACGATGCACGCAACCTCATGCCTTTGCTCAACATGAACGAAGAGCAATTGCTCGAGTTCTTGAATCGCAACAAACCCTCGTAAATCAAGCCAACAACTGGCCCAGTTTGGTAATCAACTTTTTGCGGTCGGTATATGGGTGCAGGCGCCCATTAATGGCCAGCGACACCCTGCCGGTTTCTTCCGACACTACCAATACCACGGCATCGCTGTGTTCCGAAATGCCCAAGGCCGATCGGTGGCGCAGGCCCAGATCATCGGGGATGTCGGGATTTTCGGATATGGGCAATACACAACCTGCGGCCTTGCACCTGCCGCTGGCAATAATTACTGCACCATCGTGTAATGGACTGTACTTGTTGAAAATACTTTCGAGCAAACGGCTGCTGATTTTGGCATCGAGCGACTCGCCGGTATTTGCAAAAAACTGCAACTCGCTGGTGCGTGCAAACACCACCAACATACCGGTACGCTCTTGGGCCATGCGCCAAGCAGCGTTCACTGCTTCTTGCACATAATTAAAATCTTCTTCGGTGTTTTGAACCTGACCTGAAAACAGCCTGCGAATCCAACCGCGGTTGTTAAACGCTGCATTTTTGCCAATCATCAGCAAAAAGCGCCGAATTTCGGGCTGAAACAGGATGATAAGCGAAATCACGCCAACGCCGATGAACTGCCCCAAGATGCGCGCCAACAGTTTCAATTCCAAGGCATCTACCACCAGATAGAGTACATATATAGAAACGAGCCCCAAGAGAATATTCACTGCAAGGCTGCCCCGAACCAGCTTATAAAGTTGGTAAAGCAGTACCAAAACCAACGAAATGTCGATGAGGCTGCGCCAGTTGAGGTTGGTGGCTAGGGTTTCAAGCATGTTGCAGTTGGAGATAAAGTTGAACCGCTTCTGCGGCAGGCTTTACATCGTGTACCCGCAAGATACGCGCACCGCTCGAAAGCGCAAAGGCATGTAAGAAGGTGGTGCCATTTAATGCCTCTTCGGCGCTGGTATGCAGCGTTTTATAAATCATCGATTTGCGCGAAACACCCGCGAGTAGCGGATATCCAAAATGGCTCAGGTCTTTCAACGAGGCCAGGAGCTCAAAATTTTGGGTAATATTCTTCGCAAAACCAAAGCCCGGATCGAGGATAATGTCTTTCACTCCCAGCTCTTTCAGTAGGTGGGCTTTACGCAGCAATTCGCTGGCAACGTCGCTTACCAGGTGCTCATATGCATTTAGTTGCGTCATGGTAGCAGGCGTGCCACGCATGTGCATGAGGATGTAAGGAACACCGTACTTGGCTACGGTTTCAAACATCAGTTCGTCTAAATTTCCGCCACTCACATCGTTAATGATATGCGCCCCTGCAGCAACCGCTTCCGCAGCAATACTCGCCCTGAATGTGTCTACCGATAGCCAGGCGTTCGGAAAATGTTGGCTCAGCAGGGCAATGGCCGGTAGCAATCGGCTCCGCTCTTCGGCTGTTGCTACCTCAGCTGCTCCAGGCCGGGTACTGTAAGCTCCCAGGTCGAGCAGCTGCGCTCCTTCTGCAAGCATGGCACCTGCTCGGTCAACAAGCAATTGTTCTTGCAGCTTGCCATTTTCCCATAGCCGACTGCCTGCGTAAAACGAATCAGGTGTGAGGTTGAGGATGCCCATCACCAAAGGCCTATCGAGCGATAGCAGCTTCCCACGTGATTGAAGGGTTGTTTTTATTGGAAACAGCGTATCTTTAACCATTGAAATGTGCCCTTTGGGCACCGAAAATAAATCTTTTCCCTTTGAATCCCCAAACCGCAATTGCTTTCGACCGCATCATGGCCCAGTGCCGCGAATTGTTTGAAAAAAAGACCCGCGATTATGGCACCGCCTGGCGCATTTTGCGCACTTCTTCGTTAACCGACCAAATTTACATCAAAGCAGCGCGCATTCGCAGCATCGAAGAAAAGGGGGTTCAAAAAGTGGCCGATGACATCAGCGGCGAGTATGTAGGCATGATCAATTATTGCATCATGGCCCTCATTCAAATGGAATTACCAGCCGACGCACCCCTAGAATTGGGCTTGGAGGCGGCACTGCAAGCTTACGACAAACAGCGCGACCTTACCCGCTCGTTGTTGCTCGATAAAAACCACGATTATGGCGAAGCTTGGCGCGACATGCGTGTTAGTTCTTTTACCGATTTGATTTTGATGAAACTCCTGCGCATCAAGCAAATTGAAGACAACGCCGGCAAAACGCTCGTATCGGAAGGGGCCGATGCAGGATTTCGCGACATTATTAACTATTCCGTGTTTGCACTCATAAAAACCGAAACCGTATCATGACACCCATTATCCGATTTTTGACTGGTGCCCTGTTTATTTTTTCAGGCTTCATCAAGGCCAACGACCCCATGGGTTTTGGCTACAAGCTCGAAGAGTATTTTGGAGTTTTTGGCATTACCTGGCTGAACCCTGCGGCTACCCTTCTTGCGGTAATTATTTGTGTGGTGGAAATGGGCTTGGGCTTGGCGCTGCTTATCGGCTGGAAGCGCATGTTTACCCTTTGGAGCCTGCTGCTCATGATTGTGTTTTTCACCTTTCTTACCTTTTATTCGGCCTGGTTCAATGTGGTTACCGATTGTGGTTGTTTTGGTGACTTTCTAAAACTCACTCCCTGGCAGTCGTTTACCAAGGATGTGGTGCTGTTGGTGTTCATTGGGTGGTTGTTCTTCCGTCGCGACCACTTTGCGCCCTTTTGGAGCACCGATGTGCGCAATCGTTTGGTCTTAGCCTTTGTGGTAAGTAGCACCTTATTTAGTGCCTATACTTGGGCCTATTTGCCTGTTATCGACTTCAGGCCTTATGCTATTGGGAAGAGCATCCCAGAAGGCATGAAAATACCGGAAGGCGCCCCCACTGACGAATACAAAGACACTTGGTTTTATAAAGTTGACGGCCAGGTAAAAAGCTATAGCACCGATGAAGCGCCATGGGACCTCCCAGGAGCCGAGTTTGTTGACCGTAAAACAGTACTCGTTAAAAAAGGCTACACGCCACCAGTGCACGATTTCACGATTTTCGATTTAGATGGAAATGATTATACGGAAGACTTCTTAGTGGCCGAGCGTACGCTTTTTATGGTAGCCTATCAATTCAGCAAGAGCAGGTCGGCAGCCTGGGAAGAATTGGCGAGCATGCTCCGCTGGGCCGATGTACACGGCGTGAGGGTGGCCTTGCTCACCGCCAGTACACGCGAACAAATTGAAGCCTTTAAAGCAGCCCACCCGGGCGAGTGGCCCATATACATCACCGACGGCACTACCTTGAAGACCATGATACGCTCCAATCCGGGTTTAATGGCGCTGCGTGCCGGAAAAGTAGTTGACATGTGGCCTGCTCGCAGTTTGCCCAGTTTGAATACCCTCGAAGCAGTGCTTGAAGTGAAGTAAGAAGCATGTTGTGGTTCCTGCTCAAACGTTTGGCCAATGGTTTTCTGGTACTGTTGGGCGTGGTGAGCCTCGTTTTTCTGCTGTTCAATGTGCTCCCGGGCGATGCTGCACAAATGACTTTAGGTCAGAGAAGCGATATCAGATCGCTGGAAGCCGTTAGGGCCGATTTGGGACTCGACAAGCCCCTCCTCACCCAATATGCTTTGTACCTCAACGACCTGTCGCCCATCAGTTGGCACAAAAACAACAGCGCCAATCAGCAAAAATACCAATACCACATTTGGTGGAAACTTGACCAAGGAGCGTGGGTAATTAAGTTGCCTTATTTACGCAACAGTTATCAAAGTCGACAAACCGTAAACCAATTATTGTGGCAGGCTTTGCCAGGCACCGCCATTTTGGCCCTAAGTGCCATGGCCTTTGCTACCTTTTTCGGCTTGTTATTAGGAGGCATTGCGGCCACTTATGCGCATAGCTGGATTGACCGAACGGCGGTGAGCGTATCGATCATAGGTATTTCGGCACCAAGCTATTTTGCGAGCATTCTCATTGCGTACCTTTTTGGCTATCTCTGGCACGATTTCACCGGACTTTCAATGACGGGCAGTTTGTACAGTTATGATGCCTTTGGGGGCCGACAACTCAACCTTATCAACCTCATCCTACCAGCCATAACGCTCGGCATCAGGCCGCTGGCTATTATTGTACAGTTAAGCCGCAACACCATGTTGGAAGTGCTGTCGCAAGACTATGTACGCACTGCCCGCGCCAAAGGGCTTTCAGAATGGCAAGTGATGCGAAAGCACGTCTTACGCAATGCGCTGGGACCCGTAATAACTGCCATATCGGGCTGGTTTGCTTCGTTATTGGCCGGTGCTGTCTTTGTAGAGTACATTTTCGGCTGGCAAGGCTTGGGCAAAGTAACGGTAGAGGCCTTAATGAAATTTGATTTGCCAGTGGTGATGGGTTCGGTATTGTTTGTTGCACTCGCTTTTGTAGTCATAAACATACTGGTTGACTTCATTTACGCATGGCTCGATCCACGCATTCGGCTGCAATGAAACGTATTTACCTGGTGGGTATGCCCGGTTCGGGGAAGAGCACTTCGGGCAAGCGCTTTGCAAAAGCAATGGGCTGGGGTTATGCCGATTTAGACAAGCTCATTGTATTGCGTTCGGGTAAAACCATCAAGCAGTTATTTGAACAAGAAGGCGAAGCTGTTTTTAGATTATGGGAACAGCGATGCCTACACGAAACAGCTTTGAGCACTGGTTTAGTAGTTGCTTGTGGTGGTGGTACAGCCGCTTGGCACAACAATATGGACTGGATGCTTGCCAACGGTGAAGTGATTTGGCTCAATATATCTGTGGGAGAACTCAAAAACCGAATCATGTTTGGAAAGAGCGAGAGACCCCTATTTGCTGGCCTAAACGAAGCTGACATTACCACCAAAATTCAAGAGTTGCTACAGCAAAGAAGTCCGTTTTTTAATCGAGCTAACCAACAAGTACATAGTGAAAAAGAACTACTCCATTTAGCGAACGTGTTAAGAGAAAGTTTCCAAAAGCACTGATTGACAACACTTTCATAATCGCGACTTTACCTTTGGGTTATAGGAGTCGAGTTCCTTTGTGAAAACCAAGGGAAATGCAAAAGCGTAAAGTCGACATGGTGGTAATTTCCGATGTGCACTTGGGCACTTACGGATGCCACGCCACCGAACTCTTACAATACCTCAACAGCATTGAGCCGGCATTGATTATTCTAAACGGTGATATTGTTGATATTTGGCAATTCAGAAAACGTTACTGGCCGAAGTCGCACATGTTGGTGGTGAAGAAAATTTTCGATTTTTTGAGTCAGGGTGTACCTGTATACTACCTCACGGGCAACCACGATGAGATGTTACGCCGCTTCTCTGGCTTAAAATTGGGCAACTTCCAAATCAAAGATAAACTACTGATAGAGCTCGATGGCAAGCAAGCCTGGTTTTTCCACGGCGATGTTTTCGACGTTACCATGCAATATTCAAAATGGTTGGCAAAGCTAGGGGCTGTTGGTTATGATTTGCTCATCCTTTTGAACCGGATGGTGAATTGGGTTTCGGAAAAATTAGGACGGGGCCGGATCTCTTTGTCGAAAAAAATAAAAGATGGCGTGAAAGGTGCTGTGAAATTCATCAACGACTTTGAACAGGTGGCAGCCGATTTGGCCATCGACAACAAATATGCTTATGTTGTTTGTGGCCACATTCACCAACCCAACATCCGCATGCATCAAACGTCGAAGGGTGAAGTAATGTACCTTAATTCGGGCGATTGGATTGAAAATTTGACCGCTTTGGAATATCACCAAGGAAAATGGGAGATATATCGTCACATTGCGGCCGATCATGAGGCCATTGATATCAAAGAACTGAGTAGTGAAGTACCCCTCTTAGAGCTATTTAGACAACATGCTGGTAGAGAAGAAGTGGTGTTTCTAAACCAATTGCTGGGGTATACTGCCGTTGCAAACGGATGAAAATACTCTACGCTATTCAAGGCACGGGCAATGGACATGTAAGTCGAGCGCGTGAAATACTGCCCTACCTTTCAAAATACGGAGAAGTTGACGTATTAATTTCTGGAACACATGCCGAAGTGGGCGTAGGGCAGCCCATATTATACCAGTACCACGGCATGGGTTTCAAATTTGGCAAAAACGGCGGCATATCTATGGGTGAAAGCCTGAAGCAGTTAAAGCCATGGCAGTTTATTCGCGATATGTTTGACCTACCTATAAAAAGTTACGACGTATTGCTAAATGATTTTGAGCCTATAAGTGCCTATGCAGCCAAGAGAGCAGGAATGCCCGTACATGCACTGAGTCATCAAGCCGCATTTTTGTCGAGCAACTGTCCGCGACCGGCGAAAAAAAATCGGTTTGCTGAATGGCTATTCAGAAATTATGCCCCAAGCACTCATCAAACAGCGTTTCACTTTAAGTCATATGACAGTTTCATCTATTCACCGGTAATCAGAAAAGAAGTAAGAGCACTGTATACGAGCAGGCAAGACCACATCTCTGTGTATTTACCGGCATACGAAGCAAAAAATCTCATCCCCCATTTCCATGCTTGTTCGGAAGTAAAGTGGCATCTTTTTTCTAAGCACGATCAGCTTGAACATTGGGAAAAAAACGTTTGGATAAGACCCGTTAACAACGAAGATTTTTTAAGCTCCTTGGCAAGCAGTATTGGCTTACTAACGGGTGGCGGATTTGAATCGCCCGCAGAAGCACTATTTCTGGAAAAGCAATTATTGGTAATTCCAATGACCAACCAATATGAACAACAATGCAATGCTGCGGCCTTGTGGCAAATGGGAATTCCGGTAGTGCCACAAATTGATACGAATTTTTCGCAAGAGCTTCAACAGTGGCTCAGGCATCCATCGGAGATTCATTTATCATTTCCCGATCAAACGGAACACCTTTTAGAAGGCATTTTGAAATCTAAAATTAAATGAATATCAATTCACATAAATGCTTATGTTCTTTATTATGTGTTGATTTTCATTTATTTACAATCTGTATAACATTCTGTATAAAGCCTAAATTAGCTCAAAGGCGCTTAAATATTGAAATTGGTACAAAATCAATTCCTATGTCTGCGGCTAAACACATTGTACTGGAATATTGTCTGCTCATTGCACTCAACAAGAATGATCATTCGAGCAATTTATTGGAGCAAAAATTAGTAACAGCTTTTCCTGAAAGCTTCACGACCATTGAGGAGTTAACGGAAGCAGCTCGCTCGTGTTCACAAAAAACATGCATCGTGCTCACCAATGACAATGCTTGGTTAAAGACCGTGCTGAAGAAAGCATATGATCAAGTACAGCATGGCATATTCTTCATTGTAAGCACCGATCATTCTAACTTTGAAGCAACAGATCGTTTGATGAAGCTGGTTGATAATATTATTCAGCCCGAAAAGCCAACGACCTCATTGAAAGACAGTCTGAAATTTCTGCGAAAAGGCAAAAAACAGCAAGAAAAAGCGGTAAAATCCTATCTTAAAAGAAAAATTCAACAAGAACTAGCACCAGAACAAGCGAATGGCGTGTTTTTAGAAAAGCTGAACAAGCTATTCAAGCTTTATTACAGCAACTCAGATTTACGCACTACTTTTCTGGCTCAAAAAATGGGCATTTCACAAAGCACATTGGAACGGAAATGCCTCAAAATTACTCAAAAGAAACCCAATCACCTGCTGCTGGAGTATCGTTTAGCCATTGCCTATAAGCTAAGTACCCAAACATTAATACCTTTTTCACGTATTGCCCAACAGTGCGGTTTTGGCTCGGCCTCTTACTTCTCTGTTCGATTCACCGATTTCTTCCGAGTGAAACCATCACAGGCCAGGATGCAAGCACGGCTCAAGGCCAGTTAATCATTAGAAACCCATGAGGTATTCCTCAAGGGTAAGATTACTCTCTAGGCCAAAGCGCTTTTTTAATCTGTAACGTCCAACGTTTACAGCATGTGTTGATACGGCCAATAATCCCGCAATCTCTTTGGTGCTGAAGTGGAGCCGAATGAGGCATGCCAATTTTTCTTCAGAAGGAGTGACTTGTTTGTGTCTGAAGCGTAAATGAACCAGAAAATCAGGGTGTATCATCTCGAAAAGTTGACGAAAGATAACCCAGTCATCCTCTGTTAATATTTTCTTGCCTCTTAACTCTGCCAAGAGCTCAACCTTACGTTCATCCACCAGAATTTCTTCATCTGTTAGTACCTCATCACCACTCGATCTGTCAGCAGTTTTGAATATACCTCCAGCGCTTTCCTTGGTGTAAAATGGCGTTTTAATACCCTTGTCGTTGGCGCCATCGAGAGAAATAAGCACCAACTTATACCTCGACCATTTTAGCCAAACCAATGCACCTAAGAGCATGAATACTGCCATCCAAAATACCCACTTGAGCAAAGTCATATTGGCGTTGCTCGAAGCCAAAGACGAAGCAACCTGTAATTGTTTCTCCTTTTCACATTCCTTGGTGATATGGATCAAATGCAAGTCGTAATACTGCCGAAAAAATTGTATCGCTTCAAAGGGTTGGTCGGTGCAAAGCTTTAACTCATAAAGCGCTAACAAATTATTAATCTGATATGCCGTATTGCCAGTTGCTTTAGCTACATCATAAGCCTTCTGTAATCGCCAGTCCGCTTCCCTATAACGTTGTTGGGCAAAAAGCTGTAAACCATGATAATAATCTAAATACCATCGAAGCGGATGTTCGGCACTTAAACCAATGGCCAATTCATCTAATTCTTCCCAATCTTCCAACTTTCCTGATTTTCTTCTAATCAACAACTGTTCTTCTATCGATCGTAAACGAAGAAACAAAGCGTTGTGGCTCGACCCATTCGCCTCAATGGCACGCTCATTTGCCAAAAGTACCAATTGTGTTTTCCAGTACAGAAAACTTGAAAGCGCATAATCGCCACTATCGTGGCGCATCTTATTCTGACTTTGTTCGACAGCCGGCTCCGAAGCATACGCGATAACCGAACTCCATTGGAGCACTACACAAACGGCTATGACATGCAGCAGACGCATTTATTTAGATTGAAACTCAATAATAAATAACGCAAAGCAAACAAACAACGAAAAAATAAAAATGCGCAAAAAGTATAACTCTTTGCGCATTTCTAGCTAGTCGGCTTTCTTCTCTCTGAAATATTCAACTTCGTTGAGCTTCGATTCTTTGCGGAGCTCCCACTTGCGTGTTTGGGGATTGTAGCCATAGTCCTTATCGGGCCATTCTAAATATTTCATATCGCCCCAGTACGCCTCCAGGCTTTTTCCTTTGAGTACTTGCTCAAACAGCCAGCTGCCCTTATCCAAATCGTCAGGAGCTAAGCGCGGGGTATGAAACAAAATGTCGAGATAGTCAATTTCAGGTAACGACCGGCTAACCATTTTGCCACCTATAAAGCGGTAATGCTCATACAAACTGCGGCGATCACGCTTTTTATACAGAAAATACAAGGTATCCCGCTTTTGTACCAAGCTTACCAATTCGGCTTCATTGAGTTCAACAACACGCTCGTAATGCGCACGGTGCAAAGAATCAAAACGAGCATCACCACTCACGTTCTCAGGACGATCGTCGAGATAAGTGGCCAAATTCAACAACAAACCCTTCTGTACTTCCGCAGGCAGCTCTACCAACTCTGGGTTGTTACAAGCTACCAAACCCAATAACAAGCTGCACAATAAAACAAACTGCTTCATGCTGTAAAAATAAAAAAGTCGGGCACCATCAGGTACCCGACTTATTAGGAGTTAATTTCTTAGTACACTTTGGTGATAGGATTCCACTCAATCCAACCTGCGGTCCAGTTCCAACCCGCATCAGCAGTTGTACCGAAAGCGCCATGGTAAGCAGGACTTACAGGGAAACCAGTCAAGGCAGGAGCACCAGTAGCAATTACACCACTACCAGCAGCAAGCAATGGATTTGGTGTAGCCAAGTTTGGAGCAGTTGCCCATACGGTAGATGAAATATTAGAGTCAGCCAACAATACGTTGTTGGTAGCATAGTTAGCAGGCAAGCTAGCACCACCGCTGGTAGCCGAGTTGGCGGTATTGCGGAAGAACAAAGTTCCAGTGATATTGGCATCAGCACCTGAACCGTTGAAGCGAGCGCCTGTGCTCCATCCGGCAACGATTGAGTTGCGAACCTTAATTGCACTGTTAGAGTTAATTTCTACACCAGCCTGATAGTTAGCATTGATGCTGGTATTGAATACGCGAGGACCCATTACGGTTACGTTAGCAAATTCAGCCATAGAGTGTGGAGTGGCAGTGGCGTTGCTGTTCGAAGAAGCTTCGAAGGCACGTGAACCCGACTTGTCGGCAATGTTTGGATCGCGAACTATCAAACCGAATTGTACTTTACCTGCATAACCACGGTCAGAGTCAAAATCATCGTCCCAAGTGCTGTAAGCAATGAGGAAGTTGTGGTTGTTGGTACCACCAAACCACTCGTAGGCGTCGTCGTTGGCATAAGAAACCATGATATTATCCATTACAGTTCCGCTACCTACTGAACCCATGGTGAGTGAATTCAATTCATTGTCGGGTGAAAGTTCAACACCGGCAAATTCTATACGCACGAAACGCAAAGAACCTGAGTTTTGGTCGTTGATGGCAGCACCTGAACCAGGGCCATAAACACCGTTCTCACCTGAAGAAGCAGCAATACCTTCGATGGTTGAATTAGCGTTGCCGTTGGTTAATGCATTACCACAAATTACAATACCACCCCAGTCGCCACGATTACGGAAACCAGCAGGAGCTTCAGAGGTAAATACAATGGGATTGCTTGCTGTACCGTTGGCTACAATACGAGCGCCACGGTTAATAATCAAAGCAGCCTTGGTGTCTTTGTCACCAAAAATAACCGTTCCGGCAGGAATGGTGATGGTGTTGGGGGCTTGAACAAAAACCTTACCTACCAACAAATACTTCTTGCTAGCATCTAAAGTCAAGTTGCTGGTAATTTCACCTTCGAGACGCACCAAGCCGCTATCTGGAGTAGGATCTGGTTCTGGTGTGGTGTTGTCTTTACAAGCTACAACAGCTACTGCCATCATAGCCATCAACGCTAAACGGTTGAGGTTCTTAAACATGGTTTTTAGTTTTAAATGTTTATGCCGCAAAAGTAGACCTAGCCCGTTACCCTGATTTTACGTGCATATTATATGTATGTAACGAAAAATGCCGGCTGTTAACCGGCACTTAACATTGAAAAGGATTTAATTTACTGTATTTTAAAGGTAAGGTCGAAAGTAACGTATGGGCCAAATCGCTGGTTCAAAACCATTTTATCGGTAAGCTCATTGTCTAATCTACCATCACGGTTGGCATCCTCCCTAAAAATCAAACGGGCATTCAACAAATCGGTAACACCCAACTTGGCATCGATGCGGCTGTTAATTTTTTTCGAAATGCTCAAGTCTACCAAGTTTCGAGGCATTTCATAAATGGTGGGTATCTCATCGTCACCTACCGTAAAAATTCGCTTGCCGTAAATATTGTACAAAGCCGCAATTTGCCATCCCCTGTCGGTGTCGTTGTAATAAATACCTGTATTAACTACATAAGGCGATTGTCCTTGCAACGGACGGCGACGTTCTTGCGTAAGTGTAGAATCATTTCCCAAATCAATTTCGCTTCTAATGAGCGCCGCGTTTAATATCACATTAAACCGGTTAATAAAACTACCAGGAGCTCCCAAGCCTAAATTTTTACGCAGCTCCACTTCGGCGCCATATGATATGGCCGATTCAGCGTTTCCGAAAATAAATACCGGGTTAGAAGTTCCTGTTACGATGTACGTTTCGATTGGATTGGTGAACTGCTTGAAAAAGGCACCCACAGAAATTTGCTCTGAAGGCGAAGGAAAAAACTCATATTTCAGATCCACATTATTTATCGTGGCAATATTTAGAGTTTCGTTACCCACCACGTCTATGGCGAAGTTAAAGTCGTAGAAAGAGAAGGGTGCCAGTTCCCTGAACTCAGGCCGATTGATGGTGCGGCTATAAGCCAAGCGGAATTGGCTGAAGTCGTTGCGCTTGTAAGTGGCATTCAAAAAGGGCAACAAACTCAAAATGGGGTTGTCGACATTTACAGGAATAGCCTGCGAAATGCGGGTGTTTAATTGCTGACGGTTAAACTCTGCACGCAATCCAAAATTTACGTTCAATTTGTCATTCACATTCCATGCACCGCCACCATAACCGGCCAGCAATAAGTTGGAGGCAGTGTACGAATCGGTGAAATTGGTGCCCTCACTTAAAATAAAGCCATTTGGAAAACCTATGTTCTGATTGGCAAAAATGGTAGAAAGGGGCAGCTGCATGAGCGACTGATCAAAGCCATTGGCCGACGATTGGCGATAGGCCATCCAACGGGCAGCAAACTCACGCTCTTTGTATTCGGCATAATAACCCGCCCTGAGGGTCAAGCGTGGCTTTTGAACATCGGCGCCGAAAACCCTCTTGTAATCGAAGGTTTGGGTGTAGATGTTCTCAAACAAATTGGAAAAGAAACGAGCGGCGTCAAAGGTGTTGGCCGAAGGTGGAATAACCACACGAAAAGGCTCATCTACATCGAGGTTTTTCTGGGTACGGGCCCGGCGCCAGTCAGGCTCCGAACGATTGGTACGCGAGTAACTTGCCGCCCAATGAATTTCGTCTCTTTCGGTCAGTTGGTGGGTACCCGACAACTGGGTGTTAAATACCATCCGCTGCTGGTAGTATAAAGAGTAGTTATCAACGTCAAAGCCTTGGAAGTAATCTTGGCCTTGGCGACGAACCGTTTCCTGGTTGCCATTCTGCGACAGCAGGTTCTTGAACTCAATGGTATTGGCCGAATTCAGTTTGATTGACCAATTGCTAATAAAACCCGTCCGCACGTTGTTGGCGAAAGATTGGTCGTTATAGTTGAAAGCATCGATGCTCGCAAAATTTGAGTCGTAATTAATATAACGGCGGCGATTGATTTCGAGCAACTGATTGGTTTGGCTGTAACTGAGCGAGTTCAGACTCGAAACCTGCTTGCCCTTCACTTTAAACTTGCGGCCGATGTCATAGCGCAAGCGCAAATCGGGCATGGCCATGCGCTCATTGAGCGTCCAGTCATTGTCGAGTGTTTTGGTTGCTTCTGCCACTTTATCGTACTCAAAGCCCAAATCACCCAATCGGCGTGGAAAACTAGCGGGCAGCTGACGATTTCCGTCATCAAAACCCATGAAATCGGTAGCGCCGGTGTTGCTCCTCAAACCACTGGTAAAGGTAGTGCCTACCCGATAACCCGTACCTATGGTGAGGTTCTGGAAATCCTGCTCTACTTGGTTTTTGGTGTAAATCTTAATAACAGCACCACCAAATTCACCCGGAATTTCGGCCGAACCCGACTTGAACACCAACATGCGTTCGATCATGTTGCTAGGCACCAAATCGAAAGAAAAAGAGCGTTTATCCGCCTCGGTGCTGGGTGCAATTACATCGTTTAACATCACCGTATTGTAGCGTTCAGCCAAGCCGCGAACAATTACAAAACGATCGTCTTGGATGGTAATTCCAGGTATGCGGCGCACCACTTGTCCGGCATCTCGGTCTTGCGACTTGCTAATTTGCTGGGCCGAAATGGCATTGATTACCAATTCGCTCTTTTTTACTTCCATCAAGGCAGCGGTTTCGGTATTGCGAACCCGTTCGGCCACTACTTCTACCCCTGCCAATTCGGCAACATCTTCTTCGAGTTTGATATTGAAGACAATGCTCTTGCCTGCATCCAACTTAAAATCTTGCTGAAAAGGCTTGTAAGAAATGTAGGAGGCGAACAATGTGTAATATCCTGGCGCTACATTAGTTATGGTATAGTTTCCATCCAAGTCGGTAGAAGCACCAATGGTAGTACCCTTTATTAAAACGTTTACGCCCGGCAAACCTATACCCGATTTCGCATCGGTTACACGGCCTTTGATACTGCCGTTTTGCGCTTGTAAAGCACTAGAAATGAGAACAAAAAAGAAGATAATAAAATGTCGGGCGCGCATGCCTTCTGTAAAATTTGATGCAAAGGACACCTTTTCATATTAAGTCAATATTAACTGCTTGTTATGCTCCATTTAATCGCAATTCAACGATTGAGCAAGCATAACTTTTCCATCTCCCTCTGTTTGCGCAATATGTAAAAAAAATGACGTCGAAGACACGAATTGGGGCAAAAGCGCTATCTTCGTTTACCTAACCTATTCATTCTATGAAAAAAGCATTGCTTTTTGTTGCCTTCATTGCTTTGGTAAGCGCCAGCTGCAAAAGAGACAGAACCCCAGAAAAAACCCCTGAGGAGGTATACGCCGAACGCCTCAATGGCAATTGGAACGTTAACCAGCTGAATTATACTGCCACTGTTCCCGTACCTGTTTTTGGAAGCATTCCTATCAATGGTACTGCCACTAATTCGGGCACCATTTCGTTCAACTCACCCGCCAAAACCGCTACTTACAATATCCGTTTTTTGCCGCAGTTGAGTGGTTTGCCCATTGCGGTTGATACGGTGCGTTTGGTTGGTTCTGGCACCTTTACCAATACCACCACTGCTATTACACTCACCGAAGATTCGGGTCGTGTGGTTGTATTTAACGTACTTACCAATGAAGCCAATCTGCAGGTACTGCGTACATCGCTCAACTATCCGCTCGATTCTGCAACCAATGTACCCGTTACACTCGAAATGCGTTTAGGCCGATAATTATGTCATGATTTCAAAGAAAGGTCTGTGTAACCCACAGGCCTTTTTTATTTTTGGAACAAATTTCCCCCATGCTCGAATCGTTGCTTTCGCCCCTCGATGAACAATTGGTACCCATGCCTGAACACTTTACCCCAGGCACCTTAGGGGCATCGGTGGCTCGTCATTACAACCAACTTCCCAGTCTCGAAGGAGTACAAATGGCCATCGTTGGCATACAAGAAGCAAGAGGAAATGCCTTTAACCCCGGTTGTGCTCATGGGGCCGATTACATCCGGCAAGAACTGTACCGGCTGTACGAACCCGAAGGAAGTTTGAATCTTGTCGATTTAGGCAATATTGCCGCGGGTCACGATTTAAACGACAGCCAAGTGGCCCTGCGTGAAGTTTCCTGGGCGCTCATCAAGCAACAAATCGTGCCCATTATTTTAGGAGGCAGTGCCGATTTGGTGTACGGTCAATACCTGGCATACGCACACTACGACAGCACCATTGACTTGGCAGCCATCGATGCCCGTTTTCATGTACACGACAGCGGTGAAGACTCCTCCATAGATGCCCAAAATTTCCTATACAAAATCATCGCCCACCAGCCCAGCCACTTATTTAATTATGTGAATTTAGGATACCAAACCTATCTGGTAGCCCGCGAAGAAGTTCGCTTACTGGAAAAGCTGTTCTTCGATGCCGTACGCTTAGGCGAGGTACGCAGCCAGTTAGAAGAAGCCGAACCGCACCTCCGTGCTGCCGACATGCTTTACATCGACGTTTCGGCCATTCGCAAGGCCGATGCACCTGGCAATCCGCTTGGCTCGCCCAACGGCTTTTTTGCCCATGAGCTGTGTCAGCTCACCCGTTACGCAGGACTGAGCGACAAACTAAGTTCGATAGGCTTTTACGAATACGATCCATCGAGCGACCGACAGCTGCAAACAGCCGCAACCTTGGCACAAGCCATTTGGTACTTCTTAGATGGTTTTTTAAACCGTATGAACGACCTGCCCAAGGTAAAAAACCGCACCTTCATTAAATATACCACCACGCTTAAAGCTGGCAAGCATGACTTGGTATTTTATAAAAGCAAAAAATCGGGCCGCTGGTGGATGGAAGTAACCCTGCCCCCCATCAAAGGAAGCAAAAAAGAGCGAACCCATTTGGTGCCCTGTTCATACAACGACTACCTCATGGCAGGCAAAGACGAATTGCCCGATAAATGGTGGAAATTTCACCAGAAATACATGCTCTAAGGACTTATTCGGCCAAATAGCCTTCCATGGCCATGCCCCTTGATCCTTTGATTAACATCACAGCCGACTCGAATGACTTTACTGGCTGCGCAGCTTTGAGCGCCGTTAGGTCATTGTAAAACTGGTAAGCTGGGAAATCTGTGGCGCAGGCCCCGAATAGAGGTCCGCACAACAATGCCCTTTCAATGCCTTTATCACGCATCAGCGTTAGAAGCGCTTGGTGTTCACTTAGCGCTGCCTCGCCGAGCTCAAACATATCACCCAGTACTGCCACCCGGAGGGGTGCCTGAATTTGCGCCAAGTTTTCGATAGCCGCCTGCATGCTGTGCGGATTGGCATTGTAAGCATCGAGTATGATGCGGTTTCCACCTTGCTCGAGCAGCTGCGAACGGTTATTGGCGGGGGTATATTGGGCCAGAGAAGCATTTATTTTTTCGTAAGGAACGCTCAAATAGCGCGCAACACAAGCAGCGGCCAAGAGGTTCACAAAATTATATTTGCCATACAACTGAGTCTGTACCTGTGGTGCTCTCAACATCAGGCGGTAGCTATTTTCCCATTGGAAACGCAATTGCCAATTCGCATCTAGCAGCCGGCCTACGCAATCGGCTTCCTGGCTTTCACCGTAGTAAATGGCCGACTTCATTTCGCGCGTATACGCCATTAAATCGGCATTCTCATAATGCACAAAAGCTTGTCCACCTGTTTTATGTAGGTATTTATACAACTCACATTCGGTTTCGATGATGGCCTCCAAGCTGCCGAAGCCTTCCAGGTGTTCTTTACCTACCGATGTTACCACGCCCAAATCGGGGCAGGCAATTTCACACAAAGGCATGACCTCTCCAGGATGGTTCGCCCCCATTTCAATTACTGCCACTTCAGTATCGAGCGGCATGCGGAGCAAAGTAATGGGCACGCCAATGTGGTTATTGAGGTTGCCCGGCGTTGCCCAGCATCGATAGTGGCTGCCAATGGCCGTGCGAAGCAATTCTTTCGTGGTAGTTTTACCATTGGAGCCGGTAACGCCAATTACGCGCAAATTTGGAATCGACTGTCGGTGCAGCCGTGCCAAGGTTTGCATGCACTCCAAAACATCTTCAACCAATACTAGCCGGTCGCCTAAATCGGGTTGAGGTTCATCAACCACCACGCAAGACGCGCCAGCCGCCAGCGCTTGGGCTGCAAAAAGGTTGCCGTTAAAGTTGGCCCCCTTGAGTGCAAAAAAAACGTCTCCAGGTTGAATATTGCGGGTATCGGTGCTGAATTTGCCGCCGGCATCGAGAAATCGGCGGTAGAGTAACATTAAATTCACATTAAAGCCTTTTGGTTTGGTCAAGCCTTCGCTAAATTCGTAAATTAATACGTGCAAGATGAAAAAAACTGTGCTCTCCTATTTTCTTGGCATTTTTATGGCAATAAGTGCCGAAGCGCAGTTTTTTCGCTTTGAGAGCATTCAAGGTCCAAGCGTAATCCAAAACGGACAGATTTTAAAATACCCTTGGGCAGGTGGCTTAGCTGCGCCACAATTTGGAGAAATTGATGTGAACGGCGATGGACTAAAAGATCTCATTGTTTTTGAACGCACTGATGAAATTGTGAGTGTTTGGATAAGACGTTTAGAAAATGGCCAGCAGCGATTCCAGTTTGCACCGGGTTATGCTACGCTTTTCCCTCCCTTACAAAGTTGGTTCCAGCTCATAGACTTTAATCAAGATGGGCGCATCGACTTGTTTACCAGTTCTAATGGTGGTGCAATGGTGTACCAAAATGTTGGTACAGCCGGATCTCCGCGCTTTGTACTTCGAACCGCAATGCTTGATACTTGGTGGGAATTCGGTTTTAGGGCGTCTATCCTTGTCATGAATATGGACAAGCCAGGCATCGCAGATTTTGACGGAGACGGGGATATAGATATTGCCGCTTTCGACAATTTCGATATTGGCAAGATCAATTACTACAGGAATATGTCGGTTGAACGCTACGGTCATGCCGACTCCTTGGATTACGTAGTGCGTTCGCGCTGCTGGGGCTTATTTGAAGAAGACCAACTCAGCTCCGATATTCGTTTAAACCTTGGCGCCAACTGTTTCCCGCTAACGCCCATGCCCAACGTTCTGGCACGTGTGCAACACATGGGGTCTACCATTACACCGCTCAATGCCAATCGCGATAGCCTCATAGACATTCTACTGGGTGACGTAGAGGGATCTACTCTCAAATATTTACGTAACGGAGGCACGCGCGATACTGCACGCATCGTCCAAACTCTTTCACAATTTCCTGCTTATGATAGCAGTATTTCCGTTGCCATATTTCCAGCAGCTTATCCAGTTGATGTTGACAATGATGGCAGGCTCGACCTAATCGTGGCTCCAAACGAACAATATCAATCAACCCTTACCAATCATGTTTGGTATTACCGCAATTCGAGCAGTACTGTCCAAGATTCTTTCCGACTAGAGAGGCGGGCCTTCTTGGTAGAGGATATATTGCAGTACTACACCAATGCTGCACCTCTGGTGGTTGATATCGACAATGATGGGAAATCGGATTTGCTCGTAGCATTTGAAAATGGGGCACAAAAGGGAGTACTTCACTATTATAAAAACGTTGGCATACTTGGAGAAAATGTCTTTCAACTTATCGACACCTCGTTCTTACGTCTCGACACCTTGGATTTGCGTTTCCCACGTTTGGCTGGCGGCGATATAAATGGCGATGGATTCAATGATTTGCTTATTGGAACCCTCGGCGGGGAGTTATTGTACTTCAAACACAGCGCGCAGCCAAACGCTGCCCATTTCCAATTCATCACATCCGACTTCCAGCAACTTAATGCGGGTTTAGGCTTGGCACCAGAACTAGGAGACGTAAATCGCGATGGTAAATTAGACCTTCTCATTGGCACCCGAGAAGGAAAGGTTCGGTATTACATCAATACAGGAACCAATACCAACCCAAGTTTCGCATTGAGCGCTGCCGAGTTTGGACAAATTCACGTTGCCGAATTTTTCACCGGATTTGCCGTACCGCGACTTAGCGATTTCAATAAGAATGGCATTTACGACTTGGTTGTTGGAACCGAAAGGGGGCGCTTGTACTTTTATCCCGATTTCGAGGGTAATCCTGGCAGATTTCCTGCGCGCAACTTATCCATTTTTCATCCAGAAACAGGGCTCTATGACAGTACACGCTTAAGCTACTACATCACGCCCTGCGTCATGTTGCTAAACAACGACACCCTTCCCGATTTGTTAGTGGGTACTTATCGGGGAGGTGTTCGTGCCTTTGTGAACAACCAACAAAACGTAAGCGTGCGCGAGTTGAACAAAGAAGCAAGTATTAAGCTGCATCCGAACCCGAGTGCCAATGGAGTCTTTTACTTAAACACCGCTGATGAAGGACAAACCGAATGGAAAATGGTGCAGGTTTACGATTTGCAGGGCCGGTTATTGGAAAGCATTACGCTGAATGAAACGGCCGCGCAAGTTAGCATTCGTTTGAAAAGCCAAGGTTTACTTTTATTGCGTATTGAACTTGCCGACGGTAGCAGCAGCCATCAGCGGGTAGTTGTAATGCGATAATGGTTTGCCATAGCCACATTTGTCAGTGCTCTGCCATAAATGTACTCAACACAAATGCCTGGCTGTTTCTAGCAATAATTGCCTTATTTTTACGCCTCTTTGTGCTCGTGTTGATGGGTACGCAATAGGCCAATATGTCGGTACAAGTAAAACAACTCACCAAAATTTACGGCTCCCAGAAAGCAGTAGATGGGGTAAGCTTTGATATTCCTGAGGGCGCCATTGTGGGGCTACTGGGCCCAAATGGCGCAGGCAAAAGCACTACCATGAAAATACTGACTGGATTCATCCCTCAAACAAGCGGTAAGGCCAGTGTGCATGGTTTTGATGTTGAAACCGACAGCCTCGAAATTAGACGTCTTACCGGCTACTTGCCCGAAAGTAATCCTTTGTATCTCGACATGTATGTTCAGGAGTACTTGCATTTCGTTTCGGGCTTTTACAAAGTAGCAGAACCAGCCAAAAGGGTGAAGCAAATGCTCGAAATGACTGGTTTGGCAGTAGAGCAACACAAAAAAATTGGCCAATTGTCAAAAGGTTATCGTCAACGCGTGGGTTTAGCACAGGCCATGTTGCACGACCCCAAAGTACTGATTTTAGACGAGCCAACTTCTGGCCTGGATCCGAATCAGTTAGTAGACATCAGGTCCTTGATCAAAGAAATAGGCAAATCGAAAACCATTATTTTGAGTACACACATCATGCAGGAGGTTGAAGCGATGTGTGAACGAGTGCTTATTATCAACCGCGGAAAGCTGGTAGCCAACGATTCGGTGGCCCAGCTTCAGCGTAAAGTAGCAGGCGGCATCACCATTTTTGTTGAATTTAGCGACGTGGTGCAAGCCCGTGATTTGCGCAGCTTAACCGGCATCACCGATGCACGAAACGAGCAAGGCAATCAATGGCTGGTGAGCGGCGATGCCAAAACCGATGTCCGGAAAACCCTGTTTGATTTTGCCGTTCGCACTGGCCGCACCGTATTGAGCATGAACCAACGAGAAAATTCGTTGGAGGAAATTTTTAGAGAACTTACACGAAAGCCCTGAGGATGTTTACTGTATTTAAACGCGAAATCAGCAGCTTTTTGAGCTCGCTCATTGCCTACATCGTAATTGTGGTTTTTCTACTGGTTACTGGCCTGTTCATGTGGGTCTTCCCCGATTATAGCCTGTTAGACTTCGGCTATGCCAGTCTCGACCAGCTCTTCATCATAGGCCCTTGGGTTTTCATGTTCTTAATACCTGCCATTACCATGCGTTTTTTCTCAGAAGAGAAGCGAACAGGAACCATTGAATTACTGTTCACCAAGCCGGTAACCGATACACAAATTATTCTCGGTAAGTTTTTCGCTGGCTTTGCCCTGGTGGTATTTGCAGTTCTGCCTACTGTGCTTTATGCGGTTACCTTGTGGTATTTGGCCGATCCGGTGGGCAATATTGACACGGGCGGCATCATAGGTTCCTACATTGGCCTGTTGCTGCTTGGTGCTGTTTTTGTGAGCATTGGCATTTTTGCATCGGCACTCACCGATAACCAGATCGTGGCTTTCATCCTTGGGCTGTTTCTTTGTTTCTTTTTTTACAGTGCCTTCGACAGTATCAAACTGTTTAACCTTCCGGTGAAAGTACAGCTGGTATTAGAGCAATTGGGTATCAGTGCGCACTTCTATGCCATGAGTAAAGGGGTGCTCGATACGCGCGACTTGGTGTATTTCGGAAGTGTCATTGCTTTGTTTGTGGCCCTTACCAAAACCGTATTGGAGAGCAGAAAATGGTAAGCAAGCTCACATCTTCGTCGAAACGCAAGCAGTCGCTGCTTAATTTAGTGCTCTTGGTGGGCATTTTGATTGCCATCAATGTAGTAGCTTCTTTGCTATACACCCGCCTCGATTTAACCAAAGAAAAGCGCTACTCGCTGGCACCTGGCACGCGGGAACTGTTGCAGCAACTTCCCGACGTGGTGTATGTGCGGGTATACCTTGAAGGTGATTTTCCGCCAGGCTTCCAAAAATTAAGAGCATCGGTCAAAGATCTATTGGCCGAAATGCGCCTGGCAGCCGGAGGAAATTTAGAGTATGAGTTCATCGATCCGGCCGATCAGCCCGACGATCGTTCGCGCAATGAATTGTACGAACAACTTTTCAAAACCGGTTTGCAGCCCACCGATTTACAAAACCGTACGGGATCGGGCGTGGAACGTCAAGTCATTTGGCCCGGAGCCGTGGTGGTTTATCGCAATAAAGAGGTACCAGCTAACTTCCTCTTAGGCGCAGGCGCCGGTAATTCTCCGCTCGAAATCATCAATGCTTCGGAAGAAGCACTGGAGTACACACTAGCCAACGCCATCAAAAAGTCGACCCAGTTATACAAGCCCAAAATCGCCTTTACCGAAGGACATGGGGAACTAGATGGTCGGGCAACAAGTGATTTCGCTCGAGCATTAAACGAATTCTACAGCCTCAGTCGGTATGATTTGAAAAGCGTTGAAGCCGTACCCGAAGATGTAGAGCTGCTGGTGATAGCCAAGCCAACCGAAGCGTTCAGTGAGTGGCACCAATTCAAGATCGACAATTTCATCATGCGGGGCGGCAAGGTTTTGTGGCTCATTGACCCGGTTATTGCCGAAATGGACAGCATGACACCTGAAAACTTCTTCATGGCAGTTCCGCGTGAATTGGGGCTCGATGAAATGTTGTTCAAGTACGGAGTGCGAATCAATACCGACCTGGTGCAAGACCTCAAATCGTCGCGTATACCCATAGTTTATGGCAGCATTGGTGGCCAACCACAGCAAAAACTCTTCCCATGGTTTTACCATCCCTTGGTGAGCGGTGAAACCCAGCACCCCATTGTGCGTAACCTCGACCCGATAGCCTTCAAATTTGCCAGCACCATTGATTTGATTGAAGCCGAAGGCATCAAAAAATCGGTATTGCTGCAAAGCAGCCAACGCAGCAGGCGCATGCTTTCGCCCATTCGCGTGAACCTACAACTCGCCACTGAGCAAAGCAAAGAGGAACAGTTCAATAAAGCCGGACTCCCTATGGCTGTATTGCTTGAAGGCAATTTCACCAGTCATTTTAAAAACCGCTACCTCAACGAATTTGCACTGCGCGCCATCGATTCCTTGGGCATGAAACGCGTAGAAACAAGCAAACCCACCAAGATGGTGGTCATCAGCGATGGAGATGTAATTAGAAACCACGTGCGCAAGGCCACAGGCGAAGTATATCCCTTGGGCTTCGACCGCTACACCAACCAAATGTATGGCAACAAGGTATTTCTGCTGAATGCTATTGACTACTTGCTCGATGATGCCGGATTGATTAACGTTCGCTCGAAGCAAATTACTCTGCGAATGCTCGATGGTAAAAAAGTAAAGGAAAATCGTTTGCGCTGGCAAATGGTCAATTTGGCTTTACCCATTGCCTTACTCATCGCTTTTGGATTGCTTAGAAATCAATGGCGTAAACGCAAATATGCCCAAAGAATCGTTTGAATATGAAAAAGAACCTTATATATGCTGGCGTGCTAGTTGTTCTATTGGGACTAGCCTGGTGGCTTACTCAACGAGATGATCGCAGTACACTCAGTCCTGAAGAAGCTGATTTCAGCATTTCAGACACTAGTTTGATTGATAAGTTATTCATTGCAGATAAAAGTGGCCGAAGCATTTTGCTCGAAAAGCAGGCACCTGGACAATGGTTGGTAAATAAGCAGTACATGGCCCGTCACGATGCCATTGAGTACGTACTGAGCACCTTGCTACGCATGGAAGTAAAAGCACCAGTGCCCAGAGCAGCTATCGAGAACATCAAAAAACAAATAAGTACCGTAGGCAAAAAAGTAGAAATATACAGCAAAGGTAAAAAGCTGGATGTGTACTACATTGGAGGCGCAACGATTGACTCGAGAGGCACGTATGTCATTAAGGAGAAGGCGGAATTGCCTTACATAGTACACATCCCAGGATGGGAGGGCTATTTGTCGCCCCGCTTCTTCACTAATATTGAAGAATGGCGCGAAAAGATTTTGATGCGCTTGAATCCAGACAGCATTTATGAAATCAAAGGTGTATTTACCGACGCTCCTGAGAAGGATTACGTGCTGCGTATGCCTGGAGAACGTTCGTTCGAATTATTTAAAGGCGATGGTCGCACACCGGTGCCTGTAGACACCAATGCCGCTCGCTATTTATTCTCGGGCTATAAGCGCTTCCCCGTTGAAGCCTACGACAACTTGGGTGTTATGCGCGACAGCATAGTAAATATGGCACCATCTTGGCATCAAGTCTATGTTACCGAGCGAAACGGCAGAAGGCACAGCATTAACATTTACCCTAAAAGTCAACTCAACCAATTGGATGTGGTTTTACTTGGCGTGATGCCCGATTTAGACCGAGACTATTTCTTTTATGAGGAGCAGAATGAATTTGGAATCATACAGAAAAGAAATAACGCTTGGTTTTACTTGACATTATCTGAGCTGAAACGCAAGGATTGACCTGATAAAAATTATCTTTACGCACGGAATCAATGGGCTAGTTATTAGCCCCGTTAATCCAGCCATTCCAAAAGACTAAACAGCGCACGATGAAATTCATAGTTTCAACTACTGCCTTGCTCAAGCACCTTCAAAGTGTACAGGGCGTTATCAATAGCAGTTCGGTATTGCCCATTCTCGATAACTTTTTGTTCGATATCAACGACAAAAACTTAACGATTTGCACTACCGACCTGAATACCACCATGAAAACCTCGCTGACCATCGAAGGAAAAGGTCAGGCGAAAATTGCGGTTCCTAGCAAAATTTTGCTCGAAACCCTCAAATCATTGCCCGAGCAACCTATTACCTTTTCGTTCGACGAAAAGACCTTTGCCATTGAAATCAACACCGATAAAGGCAAGTACAAACTTTCGGGCGAAAATGGTGAAGACTTCCCTGCCATTCCCGAAGTAAGTCGGGCGAGCAGTTTCAGTTTGCCATCGAGTTCACTTTTATCGGCCATAACCAACACCTTGTTTGCGGTTGGCACCGACGAGCTTCGCCAAGCCATGACGGGTGTTAAGTTTGAGCTCAATGCCAATAGCATCAACTTTGTGGCCACCGATGCTCACAAACTGGTATTACATACCGTTAAAAAAATTGCCATTGAAGAAACTGGCGGGTTTATTGTTCCTCGTAAAGCACTCAACTTGTTGAAGTCGGCATTGCCTGGCGACGATACCTTGGTGAATGTTGAGCACAACAGCACCAACGTCTTCTTTTCGTTCAAAGACATTCACTTGGTTTGTCGCCTTATCGACCAAAAATATCCCGACTACACCGCGGTCATACCGAAAGACAACACCAATATTTTGAGTATTAGCCGTGCGGAGTTTTTGAGCACTTTGCGCCGTATATCGATTTACTCTAACAAAACCACTTATCAGGTTCGTTTAAAAATCAAGGGAAGCGAACTGCAGGTATCGGCCGAAGACCTTGATTTTTCGAACCAGGCCGACGAAACATTGGCTTGCGAATACAGTGGTACCGATATGGAAATTGGATTCAACGCACGCTTTCTCATTGAAATGTTGAACACCCTTGAAGGCGAGCAAGTACGCTTTGAAATGAGCTTACCCAGCCGTCCAGGTGTGATGCTCCCCACTGGTCAAGATGAAAGTGAAGAAACACTGATGCTTATTATGCCTGTGATGTTAAACAGCTACGAATAAGCGCAGCATGCGAAATAAACTTTAAAAGCCCCGTTTTGGGGCTTTTTTATTGCCTTCAAAGTCGTGACGGTAGCCAAAATTCAGACTAGCAGCAGCCTTGCTTGCGGTATGGCGGATAACTTCCGCGGCAGATTTTCTGAGCACAAATCGAAGGTCTGAAAGGAAATAGCTCTTTGGATGCCCGAGCTCACCTTAATTCAAACTTTCCTTCAGTAAAATGTATATGCCCATTACCAGCACAAACCAGCCGAAGCCCTTTTTGAGCTTCTGGCCATCGATTTGGCGCGCCAATATATTTCCAATTAAAATGCCGCCAATGGCAATCGCAGTTACTACTCCCAAAAGTTGCCAATTGGGTGCTATTTGACCCAAATCGCCTGTAAATCCAATGAGTGATTTAGCTGCTATAATGAGGAGAGAGGTTCCCACGGCCTTTTTCATAGGCAAACCGGTAAACTGCACCAAGGCGGGAATAATCAAAAACCCACCTCCGGCACCCACCAATCCGGTGAGCACCCCCACAACAGCGCCTTCGAGCAAAATAAGGCCCCAACGAAATCCTTGCCCACTTGGAGTAGTAGCCACTGCTTTTTTATCTCTAATCATGCTCAATGAGGCAAATACCATGAGCACTGCAAACAGGCCCATAAGCAAGAGCCTTTTACTTAGCTCATATTCACCCAATGAAAAAACGGGATCGGGAATAAACGGCACCAACCAAGCACGCGTTAGATAAACGGCTACAATAGAGGGTGCGCCAAATGCCAATGCTGTTTTTAAATCAACCAAGCCCTCTTTGTGCTTTGGCCAGGCACCCACCAAACTGGTAGCACCTACAATAAAAAGCGAATAGGCTGTGGCCGTTACTGCATCTACTCCGAAAAGATATACCAACACTGGTACGGTAAGAATCGAACCCCCACCTCCTATGAGGCCCAACGAAAGACCAATAAAGGCCGCGGCTACATAGCCGAATAACTCGAGCATTTCCATGCAACGAATATGGGGCATTTCACGGCTACTGTAGGTAACTGGGGTTACATTCTTGTACGCTAAAGGTCCTTGCAAAACTGAGTTCCAGCACAGGCTCAGAAATATCTATTTGAAATTTCAAGGCAGAACAACTCGCCTGAATACCTGCTTTAGGCAAGGCGCTTACTAACGCCCGACCATCGATGCCTTCCGAACGGCACAACCACAGCACGGGCAACTCATGCCAGCCAAACTGTTGCATCAACGAATGCACCGCCGCATCGGCCAAAGCGCTTAGCCCAAGCCAGCCTCCCTTTTCAAATACAGCTGGCTCAAAACAGAAATAAGGGGCCGATTCTCGCTCCAGTAAAACCGACCACTGATACAACGACTTGGGCCAATTTTCAGGCAGTTTGCCATCAAAAAAGCTGATTTGTCCGCATTTTGAACTTAAAGCACCATTGGCGCCAACGAAATTTGAAAAATGAAAGTAAGCACAGGCATCCATTTCGGCCCGAGCATATACATGTAAATTCATTTCACAAAACTATGCCGACTACTTGCCTGATTATTAAACGCTTGACGACCTAAAAGTTAATTTAGGTGACAATTTTTAGTGTTTTTCGCGTGCCAAAATCAAAACAATCTTAGCAATGCATCATAATTAGAAACTAATGAGCACGTAATTTAAAACGCTACCGTTAATATGCTGATTATCAATATATAGAAAAAATTTTATGTATGGGTAGTCAAAACCAGTTCGGTTGTTAAAGGTTGTTAAGGATACCTAAAAACAAAATTGTATGAACACACTCATGCTCCTTTCGGCTACGCTGCAGCCGGGCGACGTAACTGGTTTTACGTTCTTCATCGGCCTCATGGCCATGTTCGCAGCGTCGGTATTTTTCTTTTTTGAGCGCAGTCAGGTCGACGGCAAATGGAAAACCTCTTTGCTCGTCTCAGGCTTGATTACCATGATTGCTGCCGCGCACTACTATTATATGCGCGATTTTTACTTGGCAGCAATCGCCAGCAATGCTGCAGGTGGACTCACCGCAGGCATGGAAGGATACATCAATCCTTCTCCCACCCAGTTCCGCTACATCGACTGGACGCTTACTGTGCCTTTGATGTGCGTAGAGTTTTTCTTATTGCTCCGTCCTTACGGTGCGAAGCAGTCATTGCTTTGGAAAATGATTGGTTACAGCCTGGTAATGCTGGTAGCCGGTTACATTGGCGAAGCCATTCAGCCTGAGCAGACCATTTTGTGGGGTATCATTTCTACTGTAGGTTGGGCAGGTATTGTGTACGAAGCAACAGCAGGTAGTGTGGCTCAAATGGCAAAAGCCTCTGGTGATGCCAATTTGCAAAAGGCCATTCGTTTGCTCCGCAACTTCGTATTGGTAGGTTGGGCTATTTATCCGATCGGATACATGCTGATGCCAGGCAATTTGTTGGCCGGTTTCGCAGGTTCGCTCAACATCGATTTGCTGTATAACTTGGGTGATGCCGTGAACAAAATCGGTTTCGGCTTGGTGGTTTACCAAATGGCTGTTTCTTCTAAGAAATAATTGCAACACTCGTGCTTTTATGCACACTTAAAAAAGCCCCGCAACTTTACAGCTGCGGGGCTCTTTTTTTTGAATTCAAACCTCAAGGGGCAATTCTGCCGTACATCCTCGGAAAAGGAATGGTTTCGCGCACATGGGGCAATTTACATACCCAAGCTACCAAACGTTCGAGACCTAATCCGAAACCCGAATGCGGCACCGAGCCATAACGGCGCAAATCGAGGTACCATTCAAAGGCTTCCATCGGCAATTGGTGTTCGTTGATTTTTTCAACCAACCAATCGAAATTGGTTTCGCGTTCGCCGCCACCCACAATTTCGCCGTAACCTTCGGGTGCCAAAACATCAACCCCCTTGGCCCAACGCGGGTCGTTTTCATCGCGTTTCATGTAAAAGGCTTTTACTTCATGCGGCCAGTTGTATACCATGATGGGAGTATTGAACAGGCGGGTGATTACGGTTTCGTCGGATCCACCAAAGTCGTTGCCCATGCGGAACTCGCGTGCACTCTTCAACCAAAGCGGAATGTTGCGCAGGGTTTCTTCGAGTTCGGCTTGCTCCTCTTTGAGCTGTTGCACTTTGGCCTGGTGAAAGCCAATTTCGCCCTTCTTCATGCCAGGCGTTTTGAGCTTGGCTTCGCGGTCAGTAATATCGGCTAAAACTGCCTCTAAACGCGCTTTTGCTGTTTCCAAATCGGCTTCCAAGGTCTTCACGGCATTTTGTCCGTTCACCTCCTTTTCACCTTTCAAAATGGCCACGGCATCTTCATAAGGGATGCGAGGGAATTTTTCGGTTACCTGCTTCAAAACGGTGGTATCGCGACCAATCATTTCCAATTCGGCCTGGTTTTTTGCCAAAACTTGGAGCACCACATGGCGCAAGAAACGCTCAATAACGTCCATATTCATGCTCAGGTCGTGGAAAGCCATCTCAGGCTCAATCATCCAAAACTCGCTGAGGTGCCTGCGGGTTTTTGACTTTTCGGCCCTGAAGGTAGGACCGAACGTATAAATTTTGCCGAACGCCATGGCCATGGCCTCGCCATACAGCTGTCCGCTTTGGCTGAGGTAAGCTGGTTCGCCGTAAAAATCGGTTTCAAACAAGGTAGAAGTTCCTTCTACTGCATTACCTGTAAAGATGGGTGCATCGGTTTGGATGAATCCTTCACCTTGGAAGAATTCATGGATGGCCATGATGATGGTATTTCGGATGCGCATGATGGCCCACTGGCGCTTGCTGCGCAGCCAAAGGTGGCGGTGATCCATCAAAAAATCAACCCCGTGCTCTTTGGGAGTGATGGGGAAATCGGTGCTTTCACCAATGATTTGCAACTCGGCCACATGTAATTCATGACCACCAATCTGGCGCTCATCGGCTACCACCATGCCGCTGATGCGCAATGAACTTTCTTGCGAAATGCGCTTGGCATCTTCAAATGTTTCGGGACTCACTTTGGTTTCGTCGACAATACACTGGCACATACCCGAACCGTCTCTAACAATCAGAAAAACAAGACCTTTGCCGGTGCGCTTGCCCATTACCCAGCCTTGCAGGGTAGCAGATTGGCCCACCACTTCCCTCAAACGATCGATGGTCATAAAAAGAATTGGTTTTAAAAATCGCCCAAAAATAGCGATTAAATACGTCGACACTTGTATTTTTATGCGACCGAATCCTGTCCACAAAAATTATGCTAAAGCAGACGCTCCAGCAAAAGATGCTTCAGAAGCTGTCGCCCCAGCAGATACAGTTCATCAAACTGCTGCAGGTGCCCACAGCCATGCTGGAGCAAAGGATCAAGGAAGAGTTGGAGGAAAATCCAGCTTTGGAGGAAGGCGATTGGGAAGAACCTGATTTAAAAGACGAATACAGCGATCTGGACGACGACCGCGAACCCGAGCAGGTGGATGAATACGATGAGGTAGGTGAGCAGGATGTGGATGTGAGCGAATACCTCGATACCGACGACACTCCCGATTATAAACTAGAAGACAACAACTACCGCAGCGAAGAGGACGAACGTGATTTCAGGCAGGGGATATCGGTAGTAAATAGTTTTCACGAGCAGCTCATGGATCAATTGCACTTGCTCGATCTTTCAGAAGAGGAGTTTCTGGTAGGACAGCAATTGGTTGGAAGCATTGATGAAGATGGCTACCTGCGTCGTCCGTTGCACAGCATTGTGGATGATTTGGCCTTTAGCCAAAACATCATTGTAGAGGAGGAAGTGGTTGAAAACATGCTCAGGCGCATCCATAAATTCGATCCCGCCGGGGTAGGTGCGCGCGACTTGCAAGAGTGCCTGCTCTTGCAACTAGACCGCAAAAAAGAGAAGGCATCGGCCCGCGATGCCATTAAAATACTCAACCGGTACTTTGAAGAATATACCAAAAAGCACTTCGATAAAATTCAGCGCAGCTTGAACCTCAGTCCCGAGGCCATGAAAGCCGCACACCACGAAATCATCCATTTGAATCCCCGCCCTGGTAACAGCCAAGCCGACAATTCCAAATCGATGCAGGTAATACCCGATTTTGTGATTCACAACGAAAGCGGCGAGCTGCAATTGCGCTTAAATGCCCGGAACGCACCCGATTTGCGCATCAGCGATACCTATAAGGACATGTTCAGGCATTACGAAAAGGCCGAAAAGCGCGACAAAAAAATGAAGGAAGCGGTGAGTTTCGTCAAGCAAAAGCTCGATGCCGCCAAGTGGTTCATTGATGCCATCCGCCAACGCCAGCACACCTTGTTGAGCACTATGGATGCCATCATGGATCACCAATACGACTTTTTCTTGACGGGCGACCAAGCCAAACTGAAGCCGATGATTTTGAAGGACATTGCCGACAAGGTGAACCTCGACATCAGTACCATTTCGCGGGTTGCCAACAGTAAATATGTACAAACCGAATTTGGCACCTTTTTGCTCAAGTCGTTCTTCAGCGAAGGCATCATGACCGACAGTGGTGAAGAAGCTTCGAGCAAAGAAGTAAAGAAGATTTTGAGCGACCTGATTGGGGCAGAAGAAAAACGTCGTCCTCTAGCCGATGATAAATTGGCCGAAATCCTCAACGAAAAAGGCTACAACATTGCCCGAAGGACGGTGGCTAAATACCGCGAACAAATGGGCATACCTGTTGCCCGCTTGCGGAAGGAGCTTTGATGCGTGCGGTTGCACTTTTTTGGTCGGGCCTATTTCACCCCATCTTTCTTCCATTCTACGTGGTGCTTTTGGCTTTTGGGCTGCAACCTATCGATCTGCTATTTATTACTCCCCTTGTACAAATCTATGTGCTCTTGCAGGTGCTGATTATTGGCACACTGTTGCCCATGGGGGCTGTTTTTGTTTTTGTACGGCTGGGAAAACTGCAAACGGTGATGGCCGAAAAACGGGAAGAACGCAATTTGCCCTACTTGGTGCAGGCTTTGTGCTTTGCCAGTTTGATTTTTAGCTTTCGCAACAATGCCCTGCCGGCTATATTGACCGATTTGATGGTTGGCGCGCTGGTAGCGGTTCTATCGGCTTGGTTCATCAATCGCAGGTGGAAAATATCTGCCCACAGCGTTGGTATGGGGGGGCTGATAGGCTTTTTATGGGCCTTTCATGCACGTACCGAAGTGCCATCGCTCTTACCTCTTGCGATAGCTGTTGTACTGGCAGGTGCAGTGGGCAGCGCTCGCTTGTTTTTGCAAGCACATCAACCTGCTCAGGTATATGCTGGCTTTTTGTTGGGATTTGCCAGCATGGTGCTCGTCTTGTTGGGCTATTGGGTAAATTTGTGACATGTACAACAGCCTCCTCTACCAAGTGCACGATGGCGTAGCAACCATCACGCTGAATCGTCCCGATGTATTTAACGCCTTCAACGATGAGCAGAGCTACGAGCTCCAAGATGCTTTGAAGCAAGCCAACAAAAATGCTGAAGTGCGGGTGGTGGTGCTAACCGGAGCGGGAAAAGCATTTTGTTCGGGACAAGACCTGAAGGCCATTGCCGACAATACAGGCAAGCGCGATTTGTCTGAATCGTTGCACAAGCGTTACAATCCCATCATTCGTGCCATGCGCAACCTGCCCAAGCCCATCATTGCGCGGGTAAATGGCGTGGCTGCGGGTGCCGGTTGTTCGCTCGCCTTGGCTGCCGATTTGGTAGTGGCTGCCGAAAGTGCCAAATTCATTGAAGTATTTGTGAATGTAGGCTTGGTGCTCGATTCGGGCTCATCGTATTTCTTGCCCCGTTTGGTGGGTTCGGCACGTGCCTTTGAAATGAGTACCATGGGTACACGCGTAAGTGCGCAACAGGCTTTCGACTGGGGCATGGTGAACAAAGTGGTGCCCGATGCTGAGTTGGACGCTGCAGTAGCAGCTTACACCGATTACTACAAAGCTGCCCCTACCAAGGCCATTGCCATGATGAAGAAGATGTTGAACAAGAGCTTCCATTCCGATCTCGACACCATGTTAGACTATGAAGCTTATTGCCAGAAAATAGCCGGCGATAGTGCCGATTACAAAGAAGGGGTAACCGCTTTCAACGAAAAACGGAAGCCCAACTTTACTGGGAATTAAAATTACCCGTATTGAGATTGGCGCTTGAAAGGGCGCCTTTTTTTTTCATCTACCCGAGTTGGTTGAGCGGTAAAATGGCGTACAGTCATAACCGTTAGCCATTATAATGGCTAAAAGTTATAACCATTCGACATTATAATGGCTAAATGTTATAACTTTTGGACATTAGCAGATAAAGCTCTACCTTTGAGGCATGGTAGATAGGAAGTTAAAGTCCCTAATAAGCAATCGTTTCCACAAGGGAAAAGCTATTTTATTGCTGGGTGCACGTCAAGTAGGCAAAACAACCTTGATCCACGAATTGCTCAAAGGCAAGGACTACCTGTTTTTAGATGGTGACGATCCAACGGTTCGGAGCATGCTTGAAAGTCCGAATACCCAAGAAATCAGGCAGCTCATTGGCAATCATAAAGTGGTATTTGTAGATGAAGCGCAGCGAATTGCGGGCATTGGCCTCACCCTTAAAATCATAACCGATCAATTCAAGGACGTGCAGTTGCTGGTAAGCGGTTCGTCGTCGTTTGATTTAGGCCAACAACTTGCTGAGCCTCTTACTGGCAGAAAGTGGGAATACCGGCTATACCCCATCAGCTGGGAAGAGTTTGAATTGCACTTTGGCTATTTGCAAGCCCAGCAGCAGCTCGAAAACCGGTTGTTGTTTGGCATGTACCCCGATGTGTTGAATCATCCTGGGGAAGAGCGAGAAATCTTGAAAAATCTGGTGAGCAGCTACCTTTACCGCGATTTGCTGCAGCTCAACGACATCCGCAAACCTGAGGTACTCGAAAAGTTGGTACAAGCACTGGCTTTGCAGCTAGGCAGTGAGGTAAATTACAACGAGCTTGCCGGCTTGGTAGGGGTAAACAAAGGAACCATCCAAAGCTATATTGAACTGCTCGAACAGGGATTTGTCATTTTTAGGTTGGGCAGTTTTAGTAGGAACCTACGAAACGAAATCAAGCAAAACCGCAAAGTCTACTTTTACGATAATGGACTGAGAAATGCAGTCATTGGCAATTTCACCCCCTTCGACCTCCGCGCCGACAAAGGAGCTTTATGGGAGAACTTCTTGGCTGCCGAGCGCGTGAAGCAACTGGACTACAAGCAGCACCACGCCCACAAATATTTCTGGCGTACCAAACAACAACAAGAAGTTGACTGGGTAGAAGAAATAGATGGCCAACTGAAAGCTTGGGAATTCAAATGGAAAGCCAATAAAAACGCAGGCTCACGTACATTTGAAAATGCCTATGGCACCCCAATAGCATCGGTGAACCGAGAGAACTTTCGTGATTTTGTGATGCAGCTGTAAGCCTACTTCACCTCAAAGACAAGCATTTTTTGACCATTCAAATAGCCTTCAAGCTTATCGCCAGGCTGAACAGGCCCTACACCAGCGGGAGTGCCCGTATAAATCAAATCGCCTTGCCGCAGGGTGAAATACTGCGAAACAAATACGATGATGGCCTCGAAAGAAAAGAGCAAGTCGCTGGTGTTGCCTTCTTGGCGTTTTTCGCCGTTCACCTGCAATTCGAGTTGCAGTTTTGCCATATCGCCGAGTTGGCTTTTGGGCACAAAATCTCCCAAAACAGCTGAACCATCAAATCCTTTTGCCAGCTCCCAAGGTAAGCCCTTGTTTTTGAGTTTGGTTTGCAATTCACGGGCCGTAAAATCAACGCCCAAGCCAATCTGATCGTAGTAGTCGGAGGCGAATTTGGGCGATATATGCTTGCCGTTTTTACAAATGCGCAAAACGATTTCAAGCTCGTGATGCACACTGCCTAAGTGGTCGGGAACATAAAAAGCTTTACCATCTTTGAGAATAGCTGAATCGGGCTTAAGGAAAATGACCGGTTCGGTCGGTACTTCGTTGTTCAGTTCGCGGGCATGATCGGCGTAATTTCGGCCCACACAAATGATCTTCATGGGCCAAAATTACGCAAAATGCCTTTGGAATCAGTTCTTAACAAGTCTTTCGTAGAAGATGCCTGCGGAGGTTTCCCATCCCAACAGATACACGCCAGGAGTTAAGCCGCTTAGGTCAATATTGTGCTTGCCGGCTTCCAGTGCCTTTTTCATCACTGTTTGGCCATGCAGGTTTTGGAGCCGCAGTGCTCCTTGCCTGTCTGCCGATAAATGTAGCTGCTCGTTCGCTGGATTTGGATACCATTTCAATCCTGCCAGCCCCTGTTCTTGTACCGAAACTCCAGTGACGATGATGGCGTTTGAGCTGGCCGAAAGGCAGGTGCTTGAATGGCGTGCGGTGTATTGACCATTTTGTGTGGGTGTGATGGTTGGGCCTGTTAAGTTATTGTCGACTTGGCCATTCACCGACCAAAGCACAGTAGTTCCAGCAGGTTGGTTGGTTACACTGATGGTGCTACCTGTTTGCTGTATAATGGGCGTAATGGGCAAGGCTGCTATGGTAAAAGCTGAGCTCAAGGCCGAAACAGCTACTGGGTCGGAAGAACGCACCCTGTAACGATAGCCGCTCCCAGTAACACCAGCAGGCAAAGCACCGCCTACTGAATTGCCGCTTCCTCCCGATGGCAATGGAGTGACCGTATTGTTGCTGCTAACCAATTCAAGACTGAAGGTGTTGTTTGCAGCGAAGGTTCCAAAGGGCACAAAATCTACCAAAAGGAAAGAGCTTTCACAGAAAGTAGGGATGTTGGGATTTGTGATGCTCAATAAGCCAGCATTCACCGTGAAAGGAGTTGACAAGCTTGGTGAACAACCATTGTTTACAATGCCTGCTGTGTAGTTGCCGGCTTGGATAGGCACATAGGTAGCGGTGGTAGCACCACTGATTGGATTGCCGTTAAACAGCCAAGTATAAACGCCGCTGCCCGATGCTGTAAGGGTTCGGCCATCAAAGGTGATGCTTGGGGCTGCGGCGGGTACCGTGATGGTGAAGGGACTGCTTTGGGTGCCCGTGCTTACCGGATTGCTGGCAACTACCCGAACCCTGTAGCCGGTGCCTCCAGCTGCGTTAGATGGGGTGGTTGCGTTAATTTGTGCTGGGGCAGTGGCGTTCAAGGTCCCAATGTTTGTGGGATTGGTAAAGCTGCCGGTTGCATCACTCAATTCTACTGTAAACACGTTACCTACATTAAAATTGGCACTTGTAGTAAAGTTAACAGTGATACTGCCTCCGCGACAAACTGCCGATTGGGTAACCGTTGCTGCATTTACACTGGGTGCTGCAGGCGCTTCGGCAAGCGTAAATACGTTCGTATAAATGGCATCACCCCCTGTACCTCCTGTTCCATCGGCTGCATTGGTAGCCACATAAAAGCTTACCGTTCCTGTTCCTACAGCTGGCGCCGTCCAACTGAAAGTCCAACTTTTGGTTCCTGTGGTAGCCGCTATAATACCTCCTGAAGTGTGCTGAAAATATCCATTCGACACTTGGGTTTCATTGGTATTTGTAGCTATAAAGGTACCCACATTGGTGTTGTTGGCGTTCCTCGATATCATTTGAAAACCAAAGGTCCCAATGCCACTTTGACTGATGGTCAATACGGCTGTATAGGTCTGTCCAGGCACATAGGTCGTTAAATTGGGGTTGCCATTAAACACCAGGCTGCGCGTTGCTGGGCCACTATTTACAGTTCCACCATGACAGGCAGTACAATTGCTTTGCCCTGGCGCTCCGGTATGGTTGGGTGGAGGTCCACCCGAGCTGGTCATGGCTTGTTCAACAACAAACAGCCCATACAACAAACAAAGAGTGGTGAGAAATAATTTGCGATTCATAATAGAATAGGGTTTACAAAGTGAAGCTAATCAATTACTTAAAAACTTCTACTTTTAATTACAACTAACTCTCATTGGTCACGTTAGTTTTGTGGTGTTTTCAAGCTGTATGCGAAATAAGGACGAAATCAAACGAAAGAAAATATTTGAATCGGCACTTCGCATCATTGCTGAAGAAGGTTTAATAGGTTTGAACATGCAACGGCTGGCCCTACAAGCAGAAATGGCCACTGGCACTTTGTACCTTTATTTCAAAGATAAATCGAGCCTGTTAGCCCAAATGCACAATTATTATGAGCGATGGCTGGCGGATAATGTGGTGGAGTCGCCACACGGCCAAGGTACATTTGAAGAGCGTTTTAGGAAGACCTGGTTCAACTATGTGCTCTTTATCCAACGTTATCCTGCGGTGATTGGCTTCTTGGAACAATATCAATCTGCACCGCTAACCATTCCACACACCGAACCGCGTAGCGCTGCAAATTCATTGTTCGTAGATTTGATTGCTGAAGGACAAAAAGCCGGGTTGTTGAAATACGGAAGCAGCTTGGTGATTGAAGCACTGATCATTGGTGCGGCTCATCAGTGGGTGCTGCGGTCACAAAACGGCTCATTACCGCCAACTACCGACTACATACATTTGGCATGGGAAATGACCTGGAAGGCCATTCAACGCTGAACACCTACCGTTGAGGTTTCAATACTTGCTAAATCGCTGAATATTTGCATGAAGCTTTAAGCCTCTGAACAATTTCATTATATTTGCGGCTCGTTTTCAAGCACAAGCAGGCCCGCATGTCAGACAAGTCTCCCATTTCGGCGTATAAACACCACGACATCAAACTGTTTGCTGGGGATGCCACGCGCGCCTTGGGCGAAAAAATTGCCCTTGCTTACGGCAAGCCCTTGGGCAATATGGAGGTAATGCGCTTCAGCGACGGAGAATTTCAGCCTTGTATCAATGAATCGGTTCGCGGATGTGATGTGTTTTTAATTCAAAGCACCTTTGCACCTGCCGACAATCTTTTGGAGTTGATGCTGTTGATTGATGCCTGCAAAAGAGCTTCGGCCCACTACATCACTGCTGTTATTCCTTATTTCGGATTGGCGCGTCAAGATCGCAAAGACAAACCCCGCGTTCCCATAGGATCGCGCATGGTTGCCGACATGCTTACCGGTGCAGGGGTAACGCGCATCATGACCATGGATTTACACGCACCGCAAATCCAAGGATTTTTCAACGTACCAGTTGACCACCTCGACTCTACGACGGTATTTGTACCTTACATCAAGCACCTCAATTTACCCAACCTCACCATCGCTGCCCCCGATATGGGTGCTGCAGCCCGTGCCAAGGTATTTACCAAGCACCTCAATTGCGATATGATTGTGTGTGATAAAACCCGTGCCCGTGCTAATGTGGTAGAAAAAATCACCATCATTGGTGATGTAGAAGGTCGTGATGTGGTAATTGTAGATGACATCGTAGACACAGCAGGCACCATTTGCAAGGTAGCCGATGAAATCATGGCCAAAGGTGCAAGCAGTGTACGTGCCTTTTGTACACACCCTGTTTTGTCGGGCAAGGCCTACGAAAACATTGAAAATTCTCAACTCACCGAACTGGTTGTAACCGATACATTGCCATTGCGCCGTGAGTCAAACAAAATTAAAGTACTGAGTGTAGCTGAACTTTTCGCCAAGTCTATCCACAGCGTAAAAGAATTCAGTTCCATCAGCCATCTCTTTGAAATAGCAGTTAAACAATAATTCTTTTAATCACCTTAACATGAAGTCAATCAATTTGAGCGGTTCCCTTCGCGGGAACGTAGGGAAGTCGGACGCTAATCAGTTGAGGGCAGAGGGTAAAATTCCCTGTGTACTTTACGGCAACGATTCTCAAACACATTTCTGGGCTTATGCCTATGATTTGAAATCGGTGTTGTACACGCCTGAAACTTACAAAGTGCAAATCGACATTGATGGCAGCAAGCACGAAGCCATTGTACAGGAAGCCCAATTTCATCCATTGAACGAGGCCATTCTGCACGTCGACTTTTTGGCTTTGTCGCCCAACAAAGAAGTAAGAGTAGAGCTTCCTTTGGAGTTCGTAGGTTCATCGCCTGGGGTACGTGCCGGTGGTAAGTTCACTGCGCGTGTTCGCAAGATCAAGGTAAAAGGCCTCCCTGGCAACTTGCCTTCTTCGGTACAAGTAGACATCAGCAATTTGGAACTTGGCAAAGTAGTTCGCGTAAAAGACATTCCTGTTGCCGAATACAAAATTTTGGATGCTCCTAATAATCCGGTAGCTGCAGTAACCATCCCACGCGCCCTCAAAGGCCAAATGGCTGGTAACTAAGCCTCTTGTTTATGAAGTACCTGGTGATTGGCCTGGGTAATATTGGCGCTGAATACGCGGCAACACGGCACAACATCGGATTTATGATATTGGATGCTCTCGCAATGGGGGCATCCAACACTTTTTTTGAGCAAGACCGTCATGCCTTTCGTGCTGAGATGAAGCATGCCGGAAGAACCCTGGTGCTCATCAAACCAACCACCTACATGAACCTTAGCGGTAAAGCTGTTCGTTATTGGATGGATCAAGAAAAAGTGCCTATCGACAGAATTTTAGTTGTAACTGACGACTTGAGCCTACCCACCGGCAAAATTCGTATACGAGCTAAAGGCAGTGCTGGCGGACATAATGGTCTTCGCCACATCGAAGAAGTGTTAAACACCCAAGAATATGCTCGCTTGCGCTTTGGTGTTGGCGATGATTTTGCCAAAGGCCGTCAGGTAGAATATGTGCTGGGGAAATTCAACGAAAAAGAAATTCCAGATGTTGAAATCGGCATCCTCAAATCGGTAGAAGCCGCAAAAAGCTTTGTGACCCGAGGAATTGCACAAACCATGACAGAATTCAACAAGTAAACCATTTACCCCATAGCAAAAACGCACAGCCCGAATTGGACTGTGCGTTTTTATTTTATATAGACAATCGAATTACTCCACCGTAACCGATTTGGCCAAATTTCGTGGTTGATCGACATTGCACCCACGCATTACTGCTATGTGGTACGACAGCAACTGCAACGGAATGGTACTTACCAAAGGCATGAAGGGCTCTAAGGTATCGGGCACTTCTACCACGTAATCAGAAAGTTTACGTACTTCGACATCACCTTCGGTAACAATGCTGATGATAATGCCCTTACGAGCCTTCACTTCTTGCACATTACTTAACACTTTATCATATTGAGAATTTTGGGTAGCAATGATCACTACTGGCATTTCCTCATCTATAAGTGCAATTGGCCCGTGCTTCATTTCGGCAGCAGGATAACCTTCGGCATGTATATACGAGATTTCCTTCAGCTTTAGGGCACCTTCCAATGCCACTGGGAAATTGTAACCGCGACCGAGATACAAGAAATTGTGTGCGTCTTTAAACTTAGCAGATATCTCTTTCACCAAATCGTTTGATTCGAGAGCGCGCTCAATCTTTGCGGGGATTGATTCAAGCTCGAACAAATAGGTATTCAGCTGGCTTTGCGAGATCGCACCTTTCTTATAGCCAATCCACAATGCCATTTGAGCAAGCACTGTTACCTGTGCAGTAAATGCTTTGGTAGATGCTACCCCAATTTCTGGGCCCGCATGGGTATACGCACCCGAATGGGTAGCGCGTGGGATAGATGAGCCAACCACATTACAAACACCTAAAACGGTAGCGCCCTTAGATTTGGCAAGCTCAATGGCCGCCAAGGTGTCGGCCGTTTCACCACTTTGGCTGATGGCAATGACAATGTCATCATAAAATATCACCGGATCGCGATAGCGGAACTCAGAAGCATATTCCACTTCTACTGGAATACGTGCAAAATCTTCAAACAAGTACTCTGCAACCAATCCAGCATGCCAGCTGGTACCGCAAGCAACAATAATGATGCGCTTGGCATTCATGAGCTTGTGTTGGTGCTCGTGCAAGCCTCCCATGTGAATGTGACTGGTCTTAGAGTCGATACGGCCACGCATGGAGTCAAAAATGGAGCGTGGCTGCTCGTAAATCTCCTTTAACATGAAGTGCTCAAATCCCCCTTTCTCAATCATTTCGAGTTGTAGGTTGAGCTCTTGAATCAAGGCTTTCTTGTCTTCATTGGCAATGGTCTTGATGCTGAGCGTGCGATTACTAATGATTGCCATTTCGCTATCGTTCAGATACACCACACTTTTGGTATACTCAATGATGGGTGATGCATCCGATGCCAATAAAAATTCATTGGTACCAATACCTACAACCAAAGGAGAGCCCTTACGCGCGGCCACAATCATTTCCGGATCTTTCTTAGAAATAACCACAATGGCGTAGGCACCATGTACCTGATTCAGCGCCAAACGCACGGCTTCATCGAAAGTCACTTGCCCTTGTTCGTAAATCTCTTCAATGAGGTGGGTGAGCACTTCGGTATCGGTTTGGCTTTCAAAATGATGCCCTTTGGCCTGAAGCTGTGCCTTGATGGCGGCATAGTTTTCAATAATGCCGTTGTGCACCAAGGCCAAAGTTTTGTTTTGGCCAAAATGCGGGTGGGCATTTACGTCGTTTGGCTCACCGTGGGTAGCCCAACGGGTATGTCCAATGCCAATGTTTCCTTGCGTATCATTATCGGCAATCACTGCTTCGAGTGCTGCCACTTTACCTGCCTTTTTGTAAGATTTGATGTTTTTTTCTTGGTCAAGAATGGCAATACCTGCACTGTCGTATCCACGGTATTCCAACCTCTTAAGTCCCTTGATAAGGATGGGGGCGGCTTGCTTATCGCCCACGTATGCTACTATGCCACACATATGATTGGTTTCACTTTAGTTTGGTAAATGTAATGACCATTCGGGGCTTGTACAAGGGGTGGTTGGAGGAACCTATAACCGCCCTACTGACCGCCGAAATTGAACGTTCGGGCAAAAGAACCAGACCGAAATCGGTACTGTTGCTTTGCAAAACCCTTTGAATATGCCTTGTAATGATAAACTTGTACTTCCCACCTGATAAATTACCATTGTAATATGGCTCAACGAAGTCGGGTATGAGCCGTGTGGCATTTTTTCCTAAACTATCGGCAATGAGCAAAAACATGCGGTTTGGTGGACTAAATGGAGCAGCATCACTACCAGGAATTAGGGTAAATTCAATTTCAACTTTATTGATAGCTACCTGATGATTTTGAATCAGATTGCGCAAATATGGCATTTGCAACAAAGTCTTAACGCCGCCACCGGCTTGTATATAGGTTTCTTGAATGCTGGTTGAGCTATCGCCCAAAACGTTACTTACCGTGGTACCAGAATAATCGAACTGAAAGAAATTTTGCCGCGCCGATTCGTTTGCAATGAGCATATCGAAACGACGGCGCTGTCCATTTGATTTGTAATAAAGAAACAGCCCACTCCTTGCAGAAACTCCCGTTAAGTACATGGTCGACCCCACCCCACCTCCTACTCGGGTAGCTCGTACATACACACCTTTGAAGAAATTCAAAAAGTTGGTATTATTTTGTAAATCTGCTGTGCCGCTGGCATTTACCAGTTTGGTAGCCAAGGTGCTGTTCATGGGTATACGCAAAACAGGCCCATAAGTAAATGTGGTGTCAGAATTGTTGATACGCGGCTCATTTACCGGAATCAACTGGCTTGGCCGAGGAGTATATTGATAACTGGCCAAAGGCGTTGGCTTGAAAACAGGCAGTTGGTTGGTATAAACCGTAGAATCACGGAAAATGGTATTCTCCAGTTCAAACACCTCTATCAAAAGGGTTTGAGTAGTATCTCCGTAATAGCCTTCCATATTCAAAGAAAGAATCAGAGAATCAACTGTTACATTTTGCCCCAAATCATTGTTTTCATTGGTCAAACGCAGTTGGTAGGCTATACTTGCCTGACTTTTACCGAAAAGTGGATCAAGAACTTCCCCCAAAACAAAGCGGGGCGGTAATTGGCTGGGCAACGAGTCTTCCCTAATGGTCAATGAGCGGAGAGTGAAGGTGTCGGATTGAAAAACGCCAATACCATCGGCATTGGGCAATAAGTCCAAGCCTACCGAACCCTCTTCATTACACGACACAAAAAACCCTGCAAAGAGCAGGGCTATAAAAAACAAGCCGAACGATTTGATCATACCAAAGCTGCTTGATCAGCAAGGATTTTTTGGTAAAACTCAAAATGGGTTTCTGCCAAGGCATCGGCATTGTATCCATTTAGTAACGGTTTCTCTGCTTGGTGAGCAGCATCCTTCACAGAGGTAGCTACTTGGTCGTTGGCCAACACTATTGCATCGGCATAAGCAATACCACCTAAATTCAGGGCAGTATCAGTCAAACCGGCAAAAGGCGCCAAATCTTCGGGCTGAACATCTTCCATCAAGGCTTTTTCCATAAAATCAGCAGGGAAAGTTTCGTTAAATTGATTTTCGTAAGCGGTAAATACCACTTTCGACTCCTTGAAAACGGCGGTGTGGCGATAATATTTTTTCACATACATAGGAATCAGGCTCGTCATCCAACCGCTGCAGTGAATGATGTCTGGTGCCCAACCCAATTTTTGTACGGTTTCTAAAACTCCTTTATTAAAGAAAATCATGCGCTCGTGGTTGTCATCGAAGAACTGGTCTTTATCGTCTCTCAAAGCACACTTACGCTGGAAATAGTCTTCATTGTCTAAGAAATAAACCTGCATTTTAGCAGATGGCAACGAAGCCACTTTGATAATCAACGGGTTATCGGAGTCGCCGATTACAATATTAATACCCGACAAGCGTACAACCTCGTGTAAACGGTGACGACGCTCATTGATACAACCGTAACGCGGCATTAACACCCGTATTTCCATGCCTTTTTCTTGCATCGATTTGGGTAATTCTAAGGCTGCCTGGGCAATGGCCGATAATTCGAGGTATGGTTGCATTTCATGTGCAACAAAAAGGATTCTCGTCTTCCTACTCATAAATAAGGGTGCGACTAAATTCAAAAAAGAGTACAAAAATATATAAATAATGCGGAATAAACCACAAACTTGTTTGAAAATGAGCGAAAAAAGCGATTTTTGAAGCCCATTTGTAAGGAAGTGTACCTGTTCAAATATGCAAAATCGCTGGAGGCCTTTCTGCTCACAGCCCGTACCGAAGGCCAAAAAATAGGCTTCGTACCCACCATGGGCGCCCTGCATTCAGGCCATTTATCACTCATCACCGAAGCACAAAAACGCTACGATGTGGTGGTGTGCAGCATCTTTGTGAACCCCACCCAATTCAACGATCCGGCCGATTTGGCAAAATACCCGCGTACGCTTGAGCGCGATTTGGAGCTACTTTCCAGTGTGAACACCACAGCTGTATACTTCCCTGAGGTGGACGATGTTTATCCGCAAAATGCGCCTCAACAGACGTTCGATTTTGGCGAACTCGAATTGCTCTTAGAAGGTGCTCATCGTCCAGGGCACTTCGCAGGGGTAGGCATGGTGGTAGCGCGCTTGTTAGAAATTGTAAAGCCCAATGGCTTGTTTTTGGGGGAAAAAGACTATCAGCAGTGCTTGATTATTGAGCGTCTAATCCAACAAATAGGACTGGCAGATAAACTAAGCCTGCACCTGTGCCCAACCAGTAGAGAAGCCAACGGACTAGCCATGAGTTCTCGAAATCAACGGCTTTCAACTCGTGGAAAAGAAATAGCCTCACATATTTTCATAATCATGCAGGCATGCGTAGAAAAACAGCCGCACTACAGCCCATCTGAATTGTCCGATTGGGCCATGCATAGCCTAGAAGCACTTCCCGAAACCCGACCAGAGTATGTTGCATTCGCCGATGCCCGCACCCTTCGGCCCATCGAGGCTTGGAACGAAAGCAATGCTGTTAGGGTTTTAGTGGCAGTTTGGGTCGAAGGTGTTCGCCTCATCGATAATGCCCAACTGTTTTAGTATTTTTGCGCCGAAATTCAATCAAGGATGTTTATACACGTTGTCAAATCTAAAATCCATCGGGTCCGCGTAACGCAGGCCGAACTCCACTACGTGGGAAGCATTACCATCGACGAAAATTTGATGGAGGCCGCCAACATCCTGGAAAACGAAAAAGTGCAGGTGGTAAACATTAATAATGGTGAGCGTCTCGAGACCTATGTGATTAAAGGCGAACGTGGCTCTGGCACCATTTGCTTGAATGGGCCAGCTGCCCGAAAAGCAGCTGTGGGCGATATACTCATCGTGATTTCATATGCCATGATGGATTTTGAGGCAGCCAAAAACTTCAAACCCACCTTGGTATTCCCCGATGCCGACAATAAAGCCGTGGTTTAGTGCCTTCCTGGTTAAAAAAATCGCTTCAATTCGGCCTTTCTCTTCTGGCAGGCTTGCTGCTGCTGTGGTGGGTATTTCAAGGGCAAGACATGGAAGCAATCAAAACAACCCTACGCGGTGCCCATTTTGAATGGATCATTGCTTCTGGTATAGCCGCCCTTTGGTCGCACTGGCTGCGTGCCCTTCGTTGGCGGATGCTCATGGAACCCTTAGGTGTGCAGCCTAGCAAAGCTGTAACCTACCATGCAGTAATGTTTGGCTATTTGGCCAATTTGGCTTTGCCTCGCATGGGTGAGCTTACTCGTTGTGGTGCAATTAACCGTAAAACCAAGCTGCCCATTAACAGTTTGCTAGGCACCGTGATCATCGAACGGGCCATAGATATGGTGCTTTTGCTTGTTTTTACATCGCTTACCATTCTTTTGAATTTCTCTTTATTGCGTGCTCCTCTGTTCAAATTCATCGATAAATTATTGGGTTTTCAATTGCTAGGCCTGCCTCTATGGCTACTGGGCTTAAGCAGTTTGCTCGGAGGTTTAGCAGCCATTTGGTGGTACCGAAAAAAGCTATCGGGGAAACTCAATCATCCAATAATAGTGAAGGGCAAAGGCTTCTTGCGTGGACTTTGGGCCGGTGTGAAATCGGTTAAGGCCTTGCGGCATCCGGTACTTTTTGTGCTTTATTCGGTAGGTATTTGGATAGGTTATTACCTCATGACCTATTTCTGCGTATTTGCATTCGACAGCACCAGCATGCTCAACCCCAACGAAGGTTTGCTGATTTTGATTGCCGGAAGTTTTGGCTTTGTAGCTCCTGTTCAAGGCGGCATTGGCGCCTATCACGCCGTAATCAGCAAATTATTGGTCATTTTGCCCGGCAGAAGTATCAGCCTCACCGATGCATTGAGCTTTGCTACGCTTACCCACGCTGCACAAACGCTATTGGTCATGTTTGCCGGGTTTATTTCAATGGTAGTTCTATTTAGTATCAAACACCGCCATGTCGCAAAGAAGTAAGCTTGAGCAAAAAATCATGGGCCGTGATGCCCTCATTGAACAAGTTGCTGCTTGGAAAATGGCCGGCGAAAAAGTAGTTTTTACCAATGGCTGCTTCGATTTATTGCATTATGGCCATGTAGACTACTTGTTTCGTGCCGCCGATTTGGGTACACGCATGGTGGTAGCACTTAATACCGATGCCTCTGTAAGCCGAATCAAAGGTCCTCATCGGCCTATTCAAGGAGAAGAAAGCCGGGGGCTGGTAATGGCAGGTTTAGCCTGCGTTGATGCCGTTACTTTTTTCGATGAAGAAACTCCTGAGACGCTAATAGCATTATTGCTTCCGAGCATCTTGGTAAAAGGTGCTGATTATGCTATCAACCAAATCATTGGTGCTCGCCAAGTAATTGAGGCAGGCGGTGAGGTCATTACCATTCCTTTGAGCACAGGCTATTCTACCTCAGCCATTGAAGCCCGCATTTTAAAGGGGCGATAAAATTCAAAAAAAACCTATCTTGTGGGTTCTTTATTGGTTTTGACATGCCTAAAAGCCTGTTTTTTCTCCGCAGTATAAGCTTTTCACTAGCTTTATTGCTGGCATTTTATTCGAGTGCTGTGCATGCACAGTTTGCGCAGGATTGGCGATTTGGATCTAACGCTCGCATTATTTTTACCTCCTCGCCCCCAACAGGCGCGCCTGGAAGCTTGCTTTCCTCTAATGATGGCTCTGTTTCTATTTCAAATGCCTCGGGTAACATACTCTTTTACTCCTCTGGCGAGTCAGTATTTAACAGAAATAACCTCGTCATGTTTAATGGTTCGGGCTTAAAAGGAGGTGCCTCAGTAACGCAAGGAACCTTGGCTATTCCCTTTCCTGGTCAGCCGAACCGTTATTTACTCTTTACTTTGGGCAGATCGGTTGATACCATGGGTCTCAACTACAGCGTCATTGACATGACGCAAGCAGGGGGGCTGGGTGCCGTAGTGAGTACACAAAAAAATATTCAATTGTTGGCTGGGTCACCTACCAATTTGCTCACCGAAAAAATGGCAGCCACTCAACATTGTAACGGCCAAGATTACTGGGTTATTTTGCATCGATACAACAGCAACCAGTTCATCAAATATCGGGTAACACCCACAGGAATCGACCCTCCCATTTTCCAAGCAATTGGTACAGCCCACACTCCGGTCATTGCCACCAACCCTACACGTGCACAAAAGGGATACATGGTTTTTTCGCCCGATGGGCGCAAATTGGCCCTAACGCTCAATGGTCCCAACAACACCAACTTGATTGAAGTATTCGACTTCGATAAAACAACTGGCGACCTAAGCAATCCACTGCGTTTACCTGCCTTTGGTGGAGAATATGGATTGGCATTTTCACCCGATAATGGTAAGTTATTTGTATCGGGTGGTATAGATTCTATTATTGGAGGCACCATCGGGTCGTACAATCATTTGCACGTGTTTAACATGGTAGCACAGAACCCTGCAACTACCAAAGAACTAGTTTTGGCAAATTGGAATCCCGTTCAAGTCATGCGCTTCGCGGCTTTACAAAATGCACCCGACGGCAGAATTTATCACGTTTTGTCTTTCATCGACGCGCTGAACAGCATCGTCAATCCGAATGGCACCGGCCCATTTAATTACCAAGACAGTACCGTCTTCCCCATTAATGGCACAACACGTTCAGGTTTGCCCAACTTTGTGAACGACGAATTCAGTTTGCCCTTCAAAGCCAATTTTTCCTACGAATTCACTTGCGTGGGCCAGCCAATGCAGTTTTACGATTCGTCATTAGCCAATGCTCGTAGTTGGCGTTGGGATTTTGGCGTTAGCACAACTACAGCCGACACCTCCATCTTGCGCTTTCCAACTTATACTTACAATACTCCAGGCACTTACAACGTCACACTTATTGCCAGCGATGGCTGCGGAGGATTTGATACCATAGTGAAGCCCGTAGAAGTTGGTCTCAGACTTCCAGTGTCGCTTGGTGCCGACAGCATCTTTGCATGCGTAGGCGATACAGTGCGCCTTAGTAGCAATATTACCCCTGGTCGTTTTGTGTGGTCAAGAGGGGCTCCTGGTGCTTGGATACCTTCCACAACCGATACATTCCCTACATTAGAAGTCACCACCACCGGTTGGTATCGGTTAGAAGCCGACAATGGCAACTGTGCTGGAACTGACAGCGTATACGTGTTTGTGAATACCAATCCCATTACAGTAGATTTAGGCCCTGATTTTCAACTCTGCCTGGGTTCATCAGAAATTTTGGATGCCGGAAATCCTGGAGCAACTTCTTACCTGTGGAGCACAGGGGATGCCACGCGTACTATCACGGTAAATACTCCTGGGTTCTATTGGGTAGTGGTGAACGACCGAGGTTGTTTTGCAGCTGATACTATTCTGGTAACCTTAGATACCTTAAGCAGCTTACAAGTGATGCCCGATACGACGGTTTGTCCAGGCGACGAAATCATACTCTCAGCCGCTGGATTTGGCGTCAGCTATTTTTGGAATACGGGCGCAACTACTGCCGCAATAACCGTAAACGATACTGGAACATACATTGTGGAAGTATTAACTGCAAATGGCTGTGTTTTATCTGATAGCATTCGGGTGAGGTTCCGTTGCGACACAAGGGTATATTTTCCAACTGCTTTCACACCCAATGGCGACCGACTAAATGATGTTTTTTTACCGGCTTTGCGATCGGCCGATTTAGGAACCTATGAGCTCTTGATTTACGACCGATGGGGTCGTCAGGTTTTCAGAACCACGCGAATAGATGTAGGCTGGGATGGAAAAATAAATGGCACGGAAGCTCCTCCGGGTGCATATCAATATTTGTGCAATTTTTATACAAATATTGAGCGCGTAAATACCTTTCAAAGCGGCACTTTCTTTTTGATTCGATGAGTCTCTTGGTGTATTTGATTGCCGGTTTGGCTACAGGCTGGTTGCTCGGCTGGTGGTTTGGGAGCAAACAGTCGAAAGAAGCACAGAAAGCCTCACAAGGCCTTGAAGTTGATAAACGTGTTCTACAAGAACAATTAAATGCGTCAATGGCCACTGTCCAACAAGGAGAGCAACAACGCCAATCATATGAAGCACGTCTTTTACAGCTCAGTACCGAATTAAGTGCCTCTCAAACCATTCAACAGCAATTACGCGAACAATTGGGAGCTCAAGATGAACAGTTGCGTGAGATGCTCGACAAAATGCAGTTGCAGTTCAAGACCATGGCCAATGCCATTTTTGAAGACAAGAGCAAGCAATTCACCGAGCAGAATCGGGCCCAGCTAGATCAGGTGTTGCAACCTTTGCGAGACCGTTTGCGCGACTTCGAGCAAGCGGTTCAAACCACACATAAAGAAAGTATTGAAAAGCAGGCAGGCCTTTTCAACGAGCTGCGCAATCTCAAAGAGCTCAATCAACAAATGAGCGAAGAGGCGAGAAACCTCACCCGGGCGCTCAAAGGAGAAAGCAAAACTCAAGGAAACTGGGGTGAAGTGGTGTTACAGCGCATTTTAGAAAGAAGCGGTCTCACGCTCAACCAAGAATACCGACTGCAAGAATCGTTGGTTGCCGAAGACGGAAGGCGCTTTCAGCCCGACGTAACCATCCTTTTGCCCGATAACAAATACATGGTAATCGACAGCAAAGTGTCGTTGGTTGCTTATGAGCGGTTTGCCAATGCCGACGATCCCACCGAACAAGCTGCTGCACTTAAAAGGCATTTGCAATCTATTCGCAACCACATTCGTGAATTAAGTAGCAAAAACTACCAGCAGCTTTATGGTCCAGGTTCACCCGATTTTGTGTTGTTATTTGTGCCTGTTGAGCCTGCCTTCATGATTGCAGTTCAAAACGACGCTGATTTGTTCAGCGATGCTTTCGACCGCAACATAGTGATTGTAAGCACCAGCACACTTTTGGCCACCTTACGAACCATTGCCAGTTTATGGCGCCAAGAAAACCAGAACAAGAATGCACAAGAAATTGCGCGCCAAGCTGGTAGTTTGTACGATAAGTTTAGCGCTTTCGCCGAAGATTTGGTGAAGGTGGGTCAACAACTAGATGCTACCGAAAAAACCTACAAGGTTGCCATGGGCAAATTGGTAGAAGGCAAAGACAATTTGGTGCGCAAAGCCGAGCGCCTGAAAGAATTGGGTGCAAAAAATGCACGCAACCTCGACCAGCGCTTACTCGATAGGGCCGAAGAAGCCTAAGCTTTTGTCGCATTCGGATGGCTTTTTCACGCTTTCGTCGTCAATTGTCAAGGATTCGTCCAAAAAGTTTCTAAGAATTAAATCGAACTTTCTATTTTTGACATTGTATCAGGCGGATTTAGGGTTTTCCCCTGTTACAAACTTTTCCTGAACGTGGCTACGAGGTTTTCAGGGTTTACACCTGTAGTCAAAAAAGCGTTTCATGGTTTAGTTAAGTTGGGTTGAGAGCCGTCGTTTAGACGGCTCTTTTTTTTATGCATGCATACAATCAGGCTTCACTCAAACTGTACGTGTTTCACATGAATTTGAATTGCGGCACTATATTGGGACTACTACTGGTCAACAAGGAACAGTAATTTATGAAAAGAGTAAATCAACTTGGAAATAGCATTGCCAAAGTTTGGTCTATCATTTTGGTTTTGGCCATAACTTTTCTTGGTTTGAGCTATTGGGGCATAAAGAGCTACCGCAATTCTGCCTCCGCTTTGCAAAGCATTGTTCTGCCCGACAAAAGCTCGTCGAACATTGGCCTGATATACAATGAAGTTGTTCAATCTGATCTCTTTTTAAACAATTTCTTCCTGACTGGCGACAGCACTTATTGGAACAGGTCGCAGCTCAACAATTATCGGGTTGACAGCTTGGTATCAGCTTTGGAAACTGATCAACCTTACATACAACCAAGCATCGATACTTTAAAAAACATCATCAAAGAACGAAACCGGATTGGCTTGGTGCTGTTTAATCTAAAAAAGCGACAAGGTGGTCAATTTTTTACCGAACAGGCACTTGAGCGCATTAACAAGCAATTGTCTGACTCGGCTAGCATAGATTGGTCATTCATTCGCAAGCAAGAACTGGTTGCCAAACGAGATACGATAGAGCGCATGTCGATCAGACAAGTGCCCCGCGAGGGAAAAGGCATCAACAAATACATCTGGCGCCTATTTGGGATAGAAAAGATCAATGTTGACACCGTGCGCTACTTGGACGAAAGTTTAGCATATCACCTTGAGTCAACCGTTGATAGCAGCTTGGTGAGAGAATATTTCGTTGACACTACCGTGGCGAATGTTAAAGGCATTTTGGGTGAATTACTAGGAGATGAATTGCGGCTACAAAAACGCATGCGTTCAGCCGAACTTCAACTCATCGCTTATGATGAACTGCTGGTTGCGAATATCAAGTCGATACTCGACGGTATGGCAAGTGCATACCAACTGAAACTTGAAAAAGAGCAACAATCCGCATCATCTACCCTTCAACGTTCACATATTCAAGCCTTTGCGGTTGCTGGTATGGGCCTCCTTATTGGATCCTTGCTTTTATTCATCTTAATTAAAGACCTTACAAAAAGCAACACCTACCGCAGAGAGTTGGAAGAAGAGCGTGACAAGGCCCGCGAATTAGCGCAAGCCAAGGAGATATTTCTTTCGCGCATGAGCCACGAAATAAGAACCCCTTTGCACACCATTTCAGGATACACGCAATTACTCAGTACTGAGTCGCTCAACAGCAAACAAGCAGGTTATGTATCGGGGATGCGCAATGCCAACAATTACCTAAATCTGCTGCTCGACAACATATTGGAACAGGCAAAGATCAATGCAGGCACTTTTAGAATCGCCAAATCGGAGCTACACATGCCAACTGTAGGGCAAGAATTGGAACAACTCTTTAGCCTAAAGCGGCAAGAACAAGGCAATGCGTTTACAGTAACTTACGACCCAGCCCTTACCGGTGTGCAAGTTGAAACCGACGGCATCAAGGTGCGGCAGATTTTAATTAACCTGCTTTCTAATGCTTTCAAGTTCACTGAAAAAGGTAAAGTGTCGTTGCAGATAAAATTGGCTCAAAATGAACAAGGAGATAATCTGAATATTCAGGTAAGCGACACCGGAATAGGTATTTCGGCCGATTCGCTAAAGTCTATTTTCTTGCCTTTTAGCAGAGCCAACCAAGCTGGAAAAATCACCGCAGAAGGAACCGGGCTTGGATTGTTTATAAGTAAATATATCGCAGAACATTTGGGAGGAACCCTTGAGGTGTCATCATTACCTGGTAAGGGCAGTACTTTTACCCTTAGCTTGCCGGTAAACCTGCTGCCTTACACAGCTGAAATTGCAATGGCAACTACCGAGGAAATGCCATTTTTCCCTATTCGGGTACTTGCTGTTGAAGACGATGCATGGAACCGGCACCTGTTAGAGCACTTCTTAAGCAGCCAAGTAGTTAGCCTCCACATTTGTGCTACCGCCGAAGATGCCGTGAACTTTCTCTTTGATGAAAATCACGAGGTTAATTTACTGCTCACCGACTTGAATTTACCAGGGATGAGCGGTGAGGACTTGGTTCAGCACATTTTGCCTAAAAAGAAGATTATAAGCATCGCCATGTCGGCGGGCTTGCAGCACGATGTGCACCAAAAATTGCTCGATTTAGGCTTTACCGATAGCCTTGGTAAGCCATTCGATGCGGTTGCGCTATTAAAAACCATTGGGCGCCATTTTGAGAGGGTCGTGGGCCCAATGAGGGCAGATGAAGCCAACATTCAACCTGATTTTTCGTTTTTGTCGGCCATGTTCAACCACCCCATGGCCATAGAAGAAAACAAACGTCTTTTTAGCGAAGCACTGCGTGAAAAAATTACTGCTTTTGTGCAGGCTTGTCGGGTTTCGGATGGACCCGAGGTTAAACGATTAGCGCATCAATTGAAATCGGGGCTAGAACAGGTGAATATTCACCGTTTTAGTGAAAACCTTCAGACCATTGAGCTAAAGGTAGAACTGCAACGGATTGACGAGGCAGTTCATTTGGCAAATGCCCTCTTGCCTACTTTGAAACTGATTGAATCACGGTTGTAGCAAATGCCGTTGCAGTTACAGAAAAGTGTGGGGCTTTGCTACAATGCTTCCAACAAATTGTAGGATTTTCCCACAGCCATTTGTAATCAGAGGCCAATTGAATTGATTGGCACAGCATTTTTTTTTTGGAATGGTGATTGGAAATCATGGTAGAGGTTTCGGTGCATGTTTGTGCTGCACCAACCCTTTCTAAAAATGAACGCCATGATAAAAATCTTTAATCGCCCGATTGCTGTCGCCGCGCACGATGCCGCGCATGCCTCGGAGAACACTACCCCAATGGGTTTCGTTAAACAACTCATTCGCTACACCCTGTCGCCCGTGGATGTGCTGGTGTTATGTAGCACTTTTTTACTCTTGTTTGGTGCTGCCTTTTTGGTTTACGAGCTGCAACCTGCTTATGAATTGTTGCATTTAGAGCGTTTACAGAATAGGTGGGGTCAAATTTTTATTGCCATCAGTCTTGGTTTGGTCGCTTTTCGCCTGTCGTTTTACATCATCATGTTTGCCCTTTACAAGCGCTATAAGCCAATTGAAAGTGTTGCTGATGTTGATTTGCCTAGCTGTACTGTAATTGTTCCAGCTTACAACGAAGGTAAATTGGTATGGCAAACTTTGCACAGTTTGGCGGCCAGTGATTATCCAGCTGGCAAATTGGAGCTTTTGGCCATAGATGATGGCAGCAAAGACGACACTTGGGAGTGGATGCAACGCGCTAAGCGTGAATTGGGCGAGCGTGTGAGCATTTACCAACAGCCTAACAATCAGGGAAAGCGACATGCACTTTACCGGGGCTTCAGGCTGGGCATAGGGCAGGTGTTCGTAACTGTTGACAGCGATTCTATTGTGAAAGCAGATACGCTGCGGAATTTAGTGAGCCCCTTTGCAGTGAATAACAACTGCGGTGCAGTTGCCGGAAATGTTCGGGTTTTAAACACCCACAAAGCCATTATTCCGAAAATGTTGAATGTGAGTTTTGCATTTAGTTTTGAGTTCATTCGTTCGGCACAAAGCAAGCTGGGTACGGTACTCTGTACACCAGGAGCACTTGCAGCCTATCGCCGCGATGTTGTATTTAACTGCATTGAAGATTGGATGAATCAAACCTTTATGGGCCAAGTTTCGGATATTGGTGAAGACCGCGCCATGACCAATATGATTTTGAAGCAGGGGTTCGATGTGCAATTCCAAAGCAATGCCCAAGTGCTTACCGATACGCCCGAAAACTACAAGCAGCTGTATAAGATGTTCATTCGTTGGGAGCGAAGCAATGTTCGTGAAAACATTGCGATGAGTCGCTTTGCATTCACGAATTTCAGGAGTAAAAACAAGTGGGGGCCCCGCTTTCTATTGGTAAACCAGTGGTTAAGCATACTTACTGCTTATCCCTCAACCGCATTAATGCTATTGTTCGTGGCTTTGCACCCAGTTTTATTTACCAGCTCGGTACTCCTAAGCATCTTGGTTTTTTCAACCATTCCAGCACTATTCTTTGCCCGCAAACATGGATCTGTACATGCAATTTGGGCCTACACTTACGGTATTTTTTATGCTTTCGGCTTGTTTTGGATTACTCCTTACGCCATTGCAACAGCAAATCGCCGGGGTTGGCTAACCCGGGGCTAACAATTCATCAACAGGTTTGGCCAGCTGTCGGCATGCGCATGCTGACAGCTTTTTTTTATGCCTCAATTTGATATGCCTTCATTTTTGCGTAAAGGGTTGAGCGGTCTATGTTCAAGGCCTTCGCCGCTTTCGATTTATTGTATCGAAATGTTTGAAGTGCTTCTACAATAAGCTGCCGTTCTTTTTCTTGGGCAGTAAGTTTCAAATCGAAGGCATCTGCCGCATTTCGTTCATTGCCAGGAATGTTTTGGTGGCCAAAATCTGCAGGCAGAACACCTTCGTCGAGCTTGTCTGACGGGCTTAATAAAACAGCCCGGCGCATGAGATTGCGGAGTTCTCTTAGATTGCCGGGCCAACCGTAAAGCCTCAGTTTTTGCAGCAGCCCTTCCGTTGGCAAAGGGGCGGTTTTTCCCAGCTCATCCGCTGCTTCTGCTATAAAATAGTTGCAGTATGTTGATAGATCTTCAAGGCGTTCGCGCAATGGGGGCACATGCAAGCTGAACTCATTCAGCCGGTGAAATAAATCAATGCGGAAAGTCCCATCGGTTTGATTACCCTTCAGGTTTTCATTGGTAGCGGCAATGATTCGTAAATCGACGCTAATTTCTTTTGTACTACCAACGCTGCTTATAGTCCCCTCCTGCACCGCCCGTAGCAACATGGCCTGCACATCGTTAGGCAGGTTGCCTAGCTCATCTAAAAACAGGGTGCCCCCGCTCGAAGCCTGTAAAACGCCCTGCTTGTCGTGCAAGGCCCCGGTAAATGCTCCTTTTACATGACCAAAAAGGGTACTTGCGGCCAATTCGGGCGATAAGGCCCCGCAATCGACTGCTACAAATGGTGCGCTTTTGCGGTGGCTAAGTGCATGAATCTGCCGGGCAAGGTGTTCCTTCCCAGTGCCACTTTCGCCCAATATTAGTACATGCATGCGGGTTGGTGCCACTAGCTTCAAGTGTTCCCATAACTTTTGCATTATAGGGCTTTCGCCTACTACATAGCTTGAAGTATGTGCTGTGGCATGTGTTTTAGGAGAAACCTTGTCTGGTTGAAGCGCTGCCTGCACTACTTTGAGGAGTTCATCAGGAATCACAGGCTTGGTGACGAACTCCAAGGCCCCCAACTTCATCGAATTCACCGCAAGCCTCACATCGGCATAACTGGTAATGAGTATGACGGGAAGATTGGGATAAATGGCTTTGAGCTGACCAAGTAAAAAAAGACCATCTTGATCGGGCAATTGATAATCGGAAATCACCAATTGAGGCTCTGCCAAAGCAACTTCTTGGAGGGCTTTGCCCGTAGAATATGCTGACAAGGTTTCAAATCCTTGCCGCTTTAAAAAATTACAAATCAAGTTGTTAAAAGCCGGATCATCGTCTACTACCAAAATTGCCATTCTCAAATTTAAGTAATTGTTTGTTACTAGTGCTTGCGTTTTCATCTGACAAACGCTTTAAATGGTCATCTCGCTGAGCGTCATAGCACAACCAAACTAAACCAACCTCCATGCACTTCTGTTATGTATTTTTGCAGTATGAACAAAAACGTTATCGGCCTCCTTGCGGGCCTTTTGCTGTTACAAGCCTGTAAATGGGGCGTTGACATTGAAGCCAAATACCGCTTGCAAGAAGGCGAATGGCGTGGTGCTTTGGCTACCGATGGTGGTGATTTGCCCTTTTTATTCAGCTTGACGCGTTTGGGCGACAGTACATTCAGTTTGGTACTGCAAGACGGCGACCAATTGGTTGAAACCAGCGAAGTAGAAGTGATAGGCGATAGCATGATTGCCCGTTTTCCGGTTTTTGAAAGCACCCTCATTGCGGGTGTGAGCCAGCTTGGAGACAGCCTGGTGGGCCGACTCATCCGGGTGAAATACGACGAGGAGAGCAGTCTTCCATTTTCGGCAACGCGCGGAGGCAAGTACAAATTTGCCGCACAAGTAACCCGTTTGCCCGAAGACATAAGCGGCGAATGGCAAACCACTTTCTACAAACCCAACGGCGACACTACGCCTGCTTTGGGTGTTTTCAGCCAGCGCGGCAATGAGTTGAATGGCACTTTCAGAACACCTTATGGCGATTATCGTTACCTCACCGGCATTTTAGACGGCGACAGCATTTTACTCAGCGGTTTCGATGGTTCAGGTGCTTATTTGGTAAAGGCCAATCTAAATGAAGACGGCACCATCACCGGCGACTTGTATGCCGGAGCCAGCAAAATCAGAACCTTCCGTTCGCTGCGGAACCCTAACTTCAGTTTGCCCGACCCAAATAGCCTCACCAGCCTCCGCAACCGCGATGAGCAAGTAACTTTTTCGTTCACCAACAGCGATGGCAAAGCCATTGGGCCCCAAATGCCGGAATATGCAGGCAAAGTAGTGGTTTTACAGGTGTTAGGCAGTTGGTGCCCGAATTGTTTGGATGAAACCGCCTTTTTGGCCGAATTCCACAAGAAAAACCGCAGTCGTGGCTTCGAGGTCATAGGCATGGGCTTTGAGCGCACCGCCATGCCAGCCAAAGCTTACGACAACCTCCGCCGTTTGAAGCAGCGTTTTGGGGCCGAATACGAAATGGTGTTTGCAGGCAAACCCGATGAAGCGGATGTGCGTGCAGCCCTGCCTGTAATGGAAAAATTGGTGGCTTTCCCAACCACCTTGATCCTCGACAAAACCGGCAGGGTGCGTAAAGTACACACTGGATTTGACGGTCCGGCTACCGGTGCTGCCTACACCCGCTACGTAGAAGAATTCACCGCTACCATCGATAGCCTCTTGGCCGAATAATGGGAGCACTGCAGCCGCTTACCAGCACCCAATCACAAACGGCCGATAGGCCCGAAAGTACCGTTGGGCAGCTTTTGGGCTTGTATGGAGCGCATCCTTTGCACCAACGCTTGCGCAAAGAGCTACAGACTCAGCGGGCCAGGGTGCAGTTGCGCAATTTAAGCGGCTCCTTACCGGCGGTTTTGGCTGCCGCCTGCTGGCAACAAGACCACGGTACCCTGTTGCTGGTGCTCAATGAGCGGGAGGAAGCAGCATATTTTTACAACGACTTGAGCAATTTGCTGCCCGACAAAGACATTCTGTTTTTTCCGGCCAGTTACCGCAAAAATTACGACCCCGAGGGGCTCGACTCGGGGAATGTGCTGCAACGCGCAGAGGTGCTCAATCAGTTGAACCATGCCAAAACGCGGGGAGAGCTCATTGTTACCTATCCCGAAGCCCTGGCCGAAAAGGTGGTGAACAAATTCACCATCACCAAAAACACCATCGATATACGGGTGAAAGATGTGCTCAAGCTCGATTTCCTTACCGAAATGCTGGTAGAGTACGGTTTTGAGCGCGAGGATTTTGTGTACGAACCCGGGCAGTTTAGCATCCGCGGCGGCATCATCGATGTTTTCAGCTTTGCGCACGACTTGCCTTACCGCATCGAATTGTTTGGCGATGAGGTAGAGAGCATCCGTACGTTCAATACCGAAAGTCAGCTGAGCGTGAAGAACATCCACCACCTCAGCCTCATTCCCAATGTGCAAACCCATTTGCTCAAAGAGAGCCGGCAAAGCATGCTCGATTTTGTGCCTGCCGATACCGTGGTGTGGATGAAAGAGCCCAGCTTGGTGGCCGATCGCATTGGCAACAGCTTCGACAAAGCGGCCGACAATTGGAAGGCTGCCGAGGGATTGGAAGAGTTGACACCCACCGAAGCTTTCGAAACACCCGAGAGCTTCTTGAGCTTGCTGCTCGAAAAACGACTGGTAAGTTGGGGAAGCGAGCAGCTCAAGGGCAAAGACGTGGTTCAAATCGACTGGGAAGCCACCCCACAGCCCCCAGTGCGCAAGAATTTCAACTTGCTCATTGAGGGCATGCAAGCGAACGAAAAAGCTGGTTTTCGAAACTTGCTTTTCAGCGAAACACCTAAGCAGATTGAACGCCTTTACCACATTTTTGAGGATTTAAAGGCAGGTTTGCTGTTTTATCCCATTTACACCTCGCTGCACGAAGGTTTTGTAGACCAGCAGCTGAAGCTGAGTGTATACACCGATCACCAGATTTTTGAGCGTTATCACAAATACCGGCTGCGCGAATACAAAGGCAAAAGTCAAGCGCTCACACTCAAGGAAATCAAAGAGCTGCGGCCTGGCGATTTTGTGGTGCATATCGACCACGGTGTGGGCACCTTCGACGGATTGGAAAAGCTTGATGTAAACGGCCAACAGCAAGAAGCTGTACGCATCATTTACCGCGATGGCGATTTGTTGTATGTGGGCATCAACAGTCTGCACAAAATTGCTAAGTACAGCGGCAAAGAAGGGGTGCCTCCCCGCATGAACAAGCTCGGTAGCGATGCTTGGGAGAAACTCAAAACCAAGACCAAAAGCAAGGTTAAAGACATTGCCAAGGACCTCATTGCCCTGTATGCCAAGCGCAAGGGCACGCCAGGTTTTGCTTTTTCGCCCGATAGCTATTTGCAGAACGAGCTCGAGGCCAGCTTCATGTACGAAGACACGCCCGACCAGTACAAAGCCACCGAAGCCACCAAGGCCGATATGCAAAAGGCCTACCCCATGGACCGGCTCGTTTGCGGCGATGTAGGCTTTGGAAAGACCGAAGTGGCCATTCGTGCTGCCTTTAAAGCAGCTACCGATGGCAAGCAGGTGGCTGTGTTGGTGCCTACCACCATCTTGGCGTTGCAGCACTACAAAACCTTCAGCAAACGTTTGGCTGAGTTTCCGGTAACTGTCGATTACCTCAACCGTTTCCGCTCGGCCAAAGAACAAAAGGAGGTACTCGAAAAGCTAGAGCAAGGTAAAATAGACATCCTCATTGGTACCCACAAGCTGGTGGGCAAAAGTGTGAAATTCAAAGACATTGGCCTACTGGTAATTGACGAGGAGCAAAAATTTGGGGTAGGTGTGAAGGAAAAGTTGCGCCAATTGCGGGTGAATGTAGATACGCTCACCCTCACGGCAACGCCCATTCCGCGAACGCTGCAGTTTTCGTTGATGGGTGCCCGCGATTTGAGTGTGATCAGCACGCCTCCACCCAACCGGCAGCCGGTACATACCGAGTTGATTGTGCTCGATGAAGAAAAAATCCAGGATGCCATCAATTATGAGGTTGACCGTGGCGGACAAGTATTTTTTGTGCATAACCGGGTAGGCAATATCCAAGATGTGGCACAAATGATCCGCAAGCTTTGTCCCCGCGTGAGCATCTGCGTGGGCCACGGCCAAATGGACGGCGAGGAGCTTGAAGACATCCTGCTCGACTTCATCGATGGCCGCTACGATGTGCTAGTGGCTACCAACATCATTGAATCGGGACTTGACATCCCCAACGCCAACACCATCATCATCAACCAAGCGCAGAATTTTGGCTTGAGCGATTTGCACCAAATGCGGGGACGCGTGGGTCGTTCGAACATCAAAGCTTTCTGTTACCTCGTCACCCCGCCATTGAGCACGCTTACCACCGAAGCACGCAAGCGCCTCAAAGCTTTGGAAGAGTACAGCGATTTGGGAAGCGGTTTCCAAATTGCCATGCGCGACCTCGACATCCGTGGGGCGGGAAACATGCTCGGTGCCGAACAAAGTGGTTTCATCACCGAAATTGGCTTTGACATGTACCAGAAAATTCTGGACGAAGCCTTGCGCGAATTACGCGATACCGAGTTTGCTGGCCTGTTCGACGAGCCTCAGCAGCAAGAATTTGTGCGTGATGTACAGCTCGATACCGATTTGGCAGCCTTGTTGCCCGACAGTTATGTACGCAGTACCAGCGAACGCCTGAGCCTGTACATGCAGCTCGACAATACCGAAACCGAGGAAGGCTTAGAGCGCTTTAAAAACGAGTTGATCGACCGCTTTGGTCCTTTACCCACCCAGGCCGAAACCCTCATGAGCCTCATTCGGGTGCGTTGGGAGGCCAAAGCTTTGGGCATGGAAAAGGTGCTGCTTAAAAACGGCAAGATGAAGTGCTACTTTGTGCCTGGAAACAACGAGCGGTTTTACCAAAGCGACGTATTTGGGCAGATTTTAAGCTATGTGCAACAGCACCCGCGTTTGGTAAGCATGAAACAAGTAAAGGCTACTGTGTTGCTCGAGTTTGAAGGCGTGCGCGAAGCCGAAGTTGCCCTTTTACGTTTACAGGCCTTGCGCGGTGAATGGTAAAAAACCGCAGAGGTGATGCACCGCTGCGGTTTTTTCTATTCACACCGGCTGTACTAACCCGAAATAGGGAATACCAATACCGGAATTTCGGCTTTGTAAACCATATCGTCAATCACATCGGAGCCGAACAAAGCATCCAAGAACGAGCGATGTTCGCGCGATAAAATCACCAAGCCGGCGTTCATGGCTTTGATGGCAGCTTCAATGCCATCGTCTACATCGCTATCTACAAACTGATGGAAAGCCATGTCGTTATATGCCACCTTGGAATTGGCCAAAGTAGCAAAACCAGCCATTTTCAGCTCCTCTTCAAAACTTTTCTTTTTGCATACATGCACCACATTGATGTGGCTTTTTAACTCACGTGCTAACCGGCTGATGCGCAACAAAATATTCAAGTCACCCTCCCGAAAATCGGTACCAAACACCATGCTTTTGAGGTTTACTGCCTTCACTTTGTCGGTGGTAGCCAAAACCGGACAAGGTGACAAATCAATTACACCATTGGTTACGTTATCGAATACAAAGCGACGTAAGCCCGAGCTGATGCGGTTGCCCATACAAATGAGATCGTACTTGCCCTCAGCTGCCTCTTTTACAATGGCTTGTATGGGATTGCCAATTACCAGCTTGCTATCCACTGATACTTTTAATCGAGCAAGCTCGGTTTTGGCCCGTTTTACTTGTTCTTTGAGTGCAGGTTTCGCCGATTTTTCTAACTCATTTCTCAGCTTTTCTTTTTTAAGCTCGGTGCTGTAAGGCAAATCGAGGGTGTGAAGAATCACAATTTCAGCACGGGTTACCTTTGCTAAATCGCATGCTATTTTGAGTGCTTGTTCGGCTTTGGGGCTAAAGTCGGTTGGCACCAGAATTTTTTGAACAACTGAAGGTTTTTTGGCCATATCAGTGGGTAATATAGGTTAACAATGTACCAGTGCGTAAAATATGATCGGCGGTGCTACCACTGAAGAAACGGGCAATACCGCTGCCACCATAAGCACCCATTACGACCAGCAAATTGCCCTTTTGGGAGGCGAAATAGGGGATTTCATCCTTAGGCTTACCTATCAAATCGATTACCTGCAAGTTCCTAAACCGCAAATTCAAAATTTCGAGCAAGGAGTCTTCTAATGGTTCAATCAAATCGGCCTTTTCAAAAACCCGCAGGAAATAAATCGGCCATTCGTTGCAATTGGGTCTGAAATTGTGGTAAAAAGCTTCAATGGCGCGCAAGCTGCTGTCGGATCCGTCGTAGCAGAGGGCCACGCCATCGGGGTTGTATCCTTTTTCGGGCAACAAAAGCATGGGGCAGCGCGATTTGCTCAGCATGTTTTTCACCAGTTGCTGGTCGCCTTCCATGCTCAAGGTATTGTAGGCATGGTAGCCCATCAACATCAAATCGGCATAACGGCTTTCATTGACCAATTCACTTACGGGGTCCCCTTTTTGAAAATGAACCCTAAAACGAATACCGGCTTTTTTACATTCCTCTACAAAATAGTTGATGTTTTGCACGGTCTTCTTTTCGCTGTCGTTCATGCTTTCTTTGATGACCTCGAAAGTATGTTCGTAATACACCGGTTCGCCACCCAAAACAGTGTAATAATCTACCAAGGTGAGGTCTTGTACAAATACACCTGTAAGTACCGCATGGTGTTCACGGGCAAGGCGAAAGGCCTGATCGAGTTGGTCGCCAGCATTGATGCTTTGGTCAACCACAAGCAAAATCTTATCCATAGGCTAGCGTTTTAGCGCTTGCATAAAGTTACTGCCTTTTTAATAAGCATAAAAGGAGAAAGGCAGATATAATCTATCCTTAACAACAGAATTTCTGCAACAATTCTTGGGCTACAGCAACATTACATAAGCGCAATGCTCGCCACGCCCGATAAAATGAGCAGTTTCAGTAAATTGTTAACGCGGGTATAATCGGCAGGCTGCTGTGCCTTGAAAATGAGCCAGCCGCAACCCAAAAGGGCCATGCCGCAAGCCACAAAATAATAAAGCAACTGGTTGAGAGGCACAAGGTAGTACAAGCCGGCAAAGGGTATGAAGGCACTCAGCATGAGTCCATAAAGCCATTGCTTGGTATGGTCAACACCTTTCACCACAGGTAAGGTCTGGTAGCCATATACCAAATCGCCTTTCATGCCTTCCAGGTCTTTTACCAATTCACGAATAAGGGTAATAAGCACAATAAAAACGGCATAAATCAAAATCACCTTGTTCACAAAGCCGTAGTAAACGCACACCGCAAAAAAGGCTGCCACCGTCAGCACAGCGGCTGAAAGGTCGCCTATCAATGGTTTCTTGCTGAGTTTATGCGAGTAGAACCACAAAGCGCCGGCAAAGATCAGATTGAATAAAAGTAACTCTCTTTTCAATAAAGCACTCACCAATAGGCCCACCGCATTTACCAGCACCCAAGCGCGCAAGGCCTGTGCCTTTGAAATAACGCGCCCCATGATGACTTCCCCTGGTCGGTTCGCCAAGTCTTTTTCGATGTCGTAAAAGGCATTGATGATGTAACCACCTGCAATAAACAAAGCGGTAGATGCGGCAACACCCAGCAATTTCCAGTCGAAAAGAACGGCTTGCCAAGGGGGATTGTGATGCAAAATGAAGTAAGCCGCTAAATATTGAGCTACAGCTACCACCAAGAGGTTGTACCAACGGATGAGCGACAAAAAAGCCAGGAAGCGAATCAGGGTGATGCGCTGTTCCTGGCTAAGTATTTGTATGCGGCGGGCCATCTCAGAAGCGATAAATCACCTCGAGCTGGTAGTCCTTGAGCATTTTGCTGGCCTTTTCGTAATCTTGGGTGAAGCCTAAAATGTAGCCTCCGCCACCCGATCCACACAATTTGAGGTAGTAGGCGCGTGAATCGATGCCTTGTTTCCACAAGCCATGGAACAAATCTGGAATCATGGGCTTGAAATTGTCGAAGGCCAATTGCGAAAGCTTGCGCAAATTGCTGAACAACGGCTTTACATCGCCCTTCAAAAAGGCATGAATGCACTCGTCGTTGTATTTTTTGAATTCGGTGCGAATCATGTTGCGGAAACCCTCCTGCTTCAATCGCTCGAGAAAGAGGTTCACCAAAGGTTGGGTTTCGCCGGGTTCGCCGGTATTGAGTAAGAAAATGGCACCATTACCCGCCTTTTCAGCAGGCAAGCTTACAGTACCCAATTCGGTTTTGCTGTTGATGAGGATAGGTATCTTCAAGTAGCAAATCAGCGGATCCATGCCCGAAGAACGGCCGTGGAAATAACTTTCGAGCTGACCAAGCACCTGCTTCAAACCGGCAATCTGCTCGCCCGTGAGCTGTTCACTGGGTTCAACCTTTTGAATGGCGTAACGATCGTAAACAGCTGCCACCAAAGCCCCCGAACTGCCCACACCAAAACCTTGTGGAATGCTCGAGTCGAAGTACATGCCTGCGGCTATGTCTTTTTCAAAGGCATCGAGTTGCAAAGCCACCGGCAAATTACCAGCTGTTTCTAGGCCACGGAGATACTGCAAATAGCTCTGCAAATGCCCATTGCTGCTGCGTGCTGCGTCAGTGTCGCTGCCTTCGAATGAAAATTGTGCTTGGTATTGGCTGTATGGAATGCTCAAGCCCTTGGCATCTTCAATGATACCATACTCTCCAAAAAGGAGGATTTTGGCGTAATAAAGCGATTCTTTTATCATAATCCGGTTTCTAACAACACGGGGCCTTTGCCTACTGCGTCGCAAATATACGCATTCTGTTCGCAATGTTGGGCTAACTCGTTGTCGATGAAAGCCTTGACCGTTGCAGCGTGCATTTGGGGGTACAGCAGGTGCACATTAGCACCAGCGTCAAGTGTAAAATGCACAGGGACAGCGTTTTGTTTTCTAAAATCCCAAATTTTCTCAATAATAGCCACCGTGCCAGGTTTCATCAGTAAGAAATAAGGCTCCGAAGCCATCATCAAAGCATGTAACATCAAAGCCTCGGCTTCTACCAAAGCACCAAAAGCGTCTAAATCGCCACTGGCCAAAATGGCACCTAAGCGGGTAATGCGTTTTTGCGCCTCCTCAAATCGTTGGCTGGCAAAAGGATGGCCGTGCATGAGCCCATGTCCCACACTGCTGCTGACCGATTTTTGTCCTGCATGCACCAGTAAAATGGTATCTTGGTAGGTGTTGAACACCTCGTTCACTTGTGCGGGCCACACCACGCCGTAATCCTGACTGCCCGCAGCCACTTCGGGATGCGCACCCCACATCACCAGGCCGCCATAAACCGAGCGGCATGCAGAGCCAGACCCAATGCGGGCGAAATAGCTGGCGGCTTGCATGAAGTCTTCATCGGGCTGCACCCGTACCCCGTTGCCCAACAGTTGGTCGATGCCCATGAGGTTCAACGCCAGTGCACTCATGCCCGAAGCCGAAGAGGCGATGCCGCTGCTGTGTGGAAAGGTATTGCTGGTTTCGATGGTCAATTGGAAATGAAGAAGCCAAGGAAAAAAGTCAGCAATCTTGTCGAAAAAGGCCTGTACCTTGGGCTCAAAGGCTTGGTTACGCTGCCCGTCGAGCCATACCTCCATACCTCCTCCTGCCTTGGGCTCAAATCGCACCCGGGTATCGGTCTTGCAAGCATCGAGGGTGAAGCTTACCGAGGCGTTGGCAGGCTGCTGGAGCCCTGTTTTGCCCCAATATTTTACCAAGGCGATGTTGGAGGGACTGGTCCAGCGTACGGCGCCGCTCATGGGCTCCCATTGTTCAAGAGGCGTAAAAAAAGGCAGGTTCATACCAATGTATCGTAAGAAAGTACAGTGTCGAAATGATTGTTGGCGAGCCACTGAAGGCCAGCTTCGGGTTCGGGTAAGGTGAGCAACACAAAATCGCCACCCCATGCACCCAGCGATTTGGCTTGGCCCGGATAACCGGCAAATTGGGTTTCGCCTAGCGTTTTACGGCCCAGGGCTTGGCCAATGATGGATTCGTGCTCGGCTAAAAGACTGCCGAATCCGTCTAAATCGGTGGCTGTTAGCATAGATCGGGTGAGGTCGCTTACTTCACGCAGCAGGCCGTCATCGGGTTTTCCGGCGCGCAGGTACGATTTTACCTCGCGCAGAGAATTTTGTTTCTGACCTAAATACACCCAGCGCAACTGTTGTGCAAAAGGGGGATCAAACCTTACTGCTTGCACCGTGGGTTGAGGCAACGCTCGCGTGTATAAAATTGGTGTGTTTGCTGTGGCACAAGCGAGGTCGTAGCCACTGCCCGTTTGGGTGTCGAAATAGAAGGTGAAGGCATCGAGCTGCAGCCATTGGGCAATGAGCGACACCAAGCTGCTGCTGCTGCCTAACCCCCAGTGCCTGTTGAATTCTAAGCGGGTTTGTACCAACCAGCCTTGCGCGTTTCGTACACAACCGGGTCGGTGTCGTTCGGCCGCCTGCAGCAATTGCTGCAAGCGCAGGGCGGCTTCGGCATCGGTGCTTTGGAGGATGTGCAAGTCGGGCAACCGCAAACGGGCCTCGAACCAACGTTGGTTTTGCTCGTCGTAAGCCTGCCACCAAAGCTCCCCATTTTCGGTGCCGCGCGCTTCGAGCCACTGTCCTTGCCGCGTGGGCAATGCCAAGGCTGTGGCACCATGCAGCACCAAATATTCGGCTGTTAACAGCAGTTTGCCGTGGGCGTAAAAGCGTTCAGCCTGCAACTTATGCCTGCTTTTTGCCGGGCAGGATTTGCACGGCCGGTTCGCCCCGCAGTTTTTTGAGGAATTCGGCAACCGCCTGGAAGCTCACCACCTTATCGCTGAAATAGGTCTTGGTGCGCTCTTTTTCCATGTCGGTGGCCTCCAACTGGTTGAGGATGTTGAGCAGGTGCATTTTCATGTGCCCCTTTTGGATGCCCGTAGTTACCAGCGATTTTACGGCTGCAAAATTCTGCGCCAAGCCTACTGCCGCGGTAATCATCATCAGCTCTTCGGCATTGGGATGGCCCAACAACTCGTGGCTGAATTTCACCATGGGGTGCAGGGTGGTGAGTCCGCCTACCGTACCCATGGCCAGGGGAATATCTATCCAGAAACGGAAAATGCCGTTTTCAACCGATACTTTGGTGAGGCTGCGGTATTGTCCATCTCGGGCAGCGTAGGTATGGGCGCAAGCTTCTACGGCACGAAAGTCGTTGCCGGTAGCCAACACCACCGAATCGATGCCATTCATGATGCCCTTGTTGTGCGTGGTAGCGCGGTAAGGCTCAATGGTGGCAATGCGGATGGCGCGGGTGAATTTTTCGATGAACTCCTCGTTGGTGTAGTCGTCGCCATCGGCCAGTTGGTCAACCGGACAGCTCACTTCGCAACGCACCAAACACTCAGGGGTGTAGTTGCTGAGTATGCACATGACGATGGTTACTTCCTTCTCGGTTTCGGTGAATCGGTCGTCGGTTGCCAATGCGCGGCGCAAAATGCGGGCAAACTCCTCCAAATTGGAGTTGATGAAGTTGGCCCCCATAGCATCCTTGGTTTCAAAAGTGGCATGGAGCTGGAAATAGCCGGGCTCCAAATCGCTTTTGTTCACCAATTCGATGCTACTGATGCCGCCGCCGCGGGCACGCATGTTCGCCGTGATATCGGCGGTACCTTCGAGCAACTGCGTACGCAATTCGGGCATGAATGCAGCCAGTTTTTCGGCATCGCCATTCCAAATGAAGTGCACCTGACCGATTTTTTTGGTAGAGAGAACTTCGGCCTTGAAGCCACCCCGGCTAAGCCAAAAAGCCGCACTTTTGGAGGCAGCAGCTACCACCGAACTTTCTTCAATCACCATGGGAATGGTGTACAACTTGCCGTTGAGCAGGAAGTTGGGCGCCACGCCGTATGGCATGTAGAAATTGGTGAGGGTATTTTCGATGAATTCGTCGTGCAGTTTTTGCACTTGTTCGTCGGTATGCCAATAATGGCTCAGCAGTTCATAGGCCGCTTCGGGGTCTTTGAAATACTGGTTGCTGATCCACTCTATTTTGGCTGCTTTAGAAAGCTTCGAAAAACCTTTGATGGGCTGCATGGCTAAAAAATTGACGCAAAGTTAGTTAATAGGGTGCGCTTTCACACCAAAAGCACCCATCCATAACCGAACACATTAATAAATGTTTTAATGTGTGGGTTTTTTAACAATATGAGGAGGATTTATGCGCATGTGGCATGGCCACCTAGGAAGTCTTAATTTTCCGAACTTTGAACGCTATTTATCTAGATGAGCAGCCACCACATCGTACGCGACAAACAAGAACCCGCCCTCATGGTGGCCAATGGTGCAGCCTGCTCGGAGGAGTTGCTCGGACAACTGCTCGAATGGAGTCCGTTTGTTTTGGCCCTCGATGGCGCCTTGCCGCGTTTACACGCCCTGGGCATCAAAGTAGACGCCGTTTTGGGCGATTTCGACAGCATGCCCGATCATGCCAAACATGTGGAGGCACAGCAGCCCATTAAAGTAATTCACGCCCCTGATCAAAACAAAACCGATTTGGAGAAGGGACTTGATTATCTACTGGCCGAAGGACACCAAGCCGTTAATGTGGTGTGGGCTACGGGCCGGCGTGCCGACCACAATTTGGCCAACCTCAGCAATGTGGTAAAGTATGCGGGTCGGCTGCAAATCAATCTGCTCGACGACTATTCGCGCATTTATCAGCTTCCTCCTTATTTCAAGAAGTGGTACCCGGCAGGCAGCATATTGTCGTTGGTGCCCATTGGCAAGGTAGAAGGCATTACGACAAACAATCTCCGCTATCCACTGCAAGGCGAAAGTTTGGAATTGGGTGTGCGCATAGGCACCAGCAACGAAGCCGCCAATGAAGGCTGGGTGGAAATCACCCATGAAAAAGGCCATTTGTTGCTCATGGAATGCTTCGACCGGGACCAGGCCTGAGTTAGGGCAGCTTGTATCCTTGAATGGTTACGCGTTTGCCTTGATCGAAAAATTGTTCCAATTGCAATGACAGGGCCAAAATCATTTCTTCTCTACTTGTATCACGTCCATATAAATCTTCAACGCTCTTTTCGAGCTGCTGCAGCTTATCTAGTACTTCGCGGTGACTCAGGTAGGTAGCGCGCATGCGTTGAAATGCCCGCATGATGTAGATGTGTATGTCGATGGCCACATCGCTGTTCAGCACCCCCGAAAGCATACCAATGCCCAATTCGGTAAAAACCAAAGGCGCCTTGCGCCAACCCATGAGGTCAGCATTGGAAATCACAGATTGTGATTTCCAATTGGCAAATTCTTCCGGGGTCAATTGAAACATAAAGTCGTCGGGGAAACGGCGTATTTGCCTTCGTACTGCTTGGTTAAGCACCCTGGTTTCTACGCCGTAAAGCTTCGCCAAATCGCGGTCGAACATTACGTGACGCCCTCTGATGAGGTGAATTTGCTTCGCAATTTCGCCCTCGCTGTAAATGCCTGGTAACATGATTTTTTGAAGGCAATTTAGCGAGCAAGGCTAACAGTAATTCGGCGATAAGTTTTGCATTTAAAGCAAAAAACCGGCACTCAGGCCGGTTTTTCATTATAGGAGCTGTTGCTTACTTCAGTACTTCGCGAGCAATCACGATCTTTTGCACTTCCGAAGTTCCTTCATAAATCTGTGTGATTTTGGCATCGCGCATCAAGCGTTCAACGTGGTATTCTTTCACATAACCGTATCCGCCGTGTACCTGTACCGCTTCTGTTGCAATGCGCATGGCAATGGTAGACGCAAATAGCTTGGCTTGCGCACTGGCCATGGCATAGTCGCCGTGGGTATCTTTCAACCAAGCGGCTTTGAGGCACAACAAGCGTGCGGCTTCTACCTCAGTTGCCATATCGGCCAATTTGAACTGGATGGCCTGGTGGTTCATGATTTCGGTGCCAAAAGCCTTGCGTTCTTTCGAATATTTCACCGAAAGCTCAAGCGCACCACTGGCAATACCCAGGGCTTGTGCAGCGATACCGATGCGACCACCTGAAAGCACCTTCATGGCGAATTTGAAGCCAAATCCATCTTCACCAATGCGGTTGGCCTTGGGCACTTTTACATTGGTAAACATGATGCTGTGGGTGTCGCTGCCGCGAATACCCATTTTGTCTTCTTTTTTGCCAACTTGAAAGCCTTCCCATTCACGTTCAACGATGAAAGCATTGATGCCTTTGTGGCCTTTTTCTACGTCGGTTTGCGCAACTACAATGTAAGTGCTAGCGCTATTGCCGTTGGTAATCCAGTTTTTGGTGCCATTGAGCAAATAGTGGTCGCCCATATCAATGGCAGTGGTACGTTGCGAAGTGGCATCAGAACCAGCTTCTGGCTCCGACAAACAAAAAGCACCAATCTTACGGCCAGTAGCCAAATCGGGCAGATACTTCTTCTTCTGCTCCTCGGTACCGAATGTTTCGATGCCCCAGCATACCAAAGAGTTGTTTACCGACATACAAACCGAAGCTGAAGCATCGATTTTCGAAATTTCTTCCATGGCCAGCACATACGAAATGGTGTCCATTCCGCCACCACCGTACTCCGGACTCACCATCATGCCCATAAAGCCCAGCTCACCCATTTTGCGGATTTGCTCGGCAGGGAATTTCTGCTCGTTGTCGCGCTCAATAACGCCTGGAAGAAGTTCGGTTTGTGCGAAATCGCGTGCAGCTTGACGGATCATCAAGTGCTCTTCGGTAAGGTTAAATTCCATTGCCAATAATTAGAAAGATGACGTTTAAACAAGCGGCAGGGCCACTGGTTTTTAAGCGCTGCAAATATAGGCTTTAGGGGCTAAAAATTTGTCGATGAGGACTTAATTCGACAGCAAAGCAAACAATTCGCGGCGAATAGTAGGGTTCACCGAGATGGCCAAGATCATGGATACAAGCAAGCCGAAGCTTACATAAAGGATGTCTTTGCCAATCAACTTGAAAGTTTTCCGCCATTTCTGTGGGCCACTTCCGTAGTTTGCAGCCTTCATGCCAATCTCACGTCCGGCTAACAAACCAATAAACACCCATGTAGTGCTCATAGGAATGGTGCTCACTTGGGTAAACCAAAACAAAATGAGTGCATACACCAAATCAATGAGTGTGGCTGAACGCACGTCGGTAACATCCGACTTTTCGTTTACAATGCCCTGAATTTTATCTCCCCTTAGGTAAAATAACAGGCCCAATCCGCCAAAAATAAAGGCAATAAAGAAGAGCAGCTGGGCAACACTCAAAGAACGCGGCAGGTATACAGCCACATTTGCCGCATCTTGCGCTATCCACAAATACCACAAAAAGCCGCTGGTAAGCCATTGAAACCATACCCAAGCTTCGTGGGCTTTTCCTTTTACCAGCGCCTTGATTGGCTTAGCCAGCAAAAACCAAATGAGTATAGAAGCAAAAAAAGAAATGAAATAACCCGATGTACTTTTCTGCAGCATGCCAGTAATGGTTCCCAAGCTGCCAGAAAAGGAGGTTAGCAACATAAATGTAGTGCTAACAGGTATTTTAAGTCGAGTTAATACCAGCAACAACAAGGGTGCTGCCACTTGTAAAAAAGCAAATTCGGTTGGTGGTTTATCAAGACCTTTGCTCAACAAACGCTGAAACGACACGTCTCCGTCGTATAAAAACCAACTTGTAAGGATGGCAGCAATAAAAATGATACCAATATACAACCACAACCAATACCATTTACGGTTGCTGTTAGAGGCAATAAACGTACCTATAGTTTGTATACTATCGTTTGCTACAGCGCTGTAGCCCGCAAACATAAAGCCCAACCACATAGCCACTTGTGGATAGGGATAAAAAACTGCTGTAGCTAATAAACCAACCGACACAAGTAAAAAGAACTTGCGCTCTCTTCTGGCATACACCAAAAATTGTGTGACCTGCTTTGTACCCGCTATGCCGGGTGATGGTGCTTTCGATTTAGTCCCCATACGTTCGTGGCAAGGCAAAGGTCATATTTTGGAGGCATTGAACCAGCAATTGCAGGTTATCTTTCTGTTAACAATTAGGTAACATACCATCAGTTTAGTAAATCGGGCAACAACATAGTGAAGGCAGGAACCTCTAATGCCAATACCTGAGCATCTGACTTCCTAATGGCATAAAACCTTCCTTGCATTTTTCCGAAAGGGTATTTCAAATTGCAATAGGAAACATATTCGAAAGTATGACCGGGTGGAATGTGCGGTTGTTTTCCAACCAAGCCAGCTCCTTCTACCAAGCGCTTAATTGTAACACCGTCATGTATGTGCCATTCGCGCGCCATCACCTGAATGGCCGTAGAACCATGGTTGGTGATGCGAACATGATAACCAAATAGGTACTCTTCGGTGAAGGGCACCGAATGTTCGGCAGCAAAATGGGTGACTACCTGAATTTCTATGTCGCTGGTGGTGGCCGTAAACATGCCCCTAATATCCTAAATTGGTTTGAATTGCTCAAATGCTTGCAAACAATCGTAGCAATAGTGCATCGAGCGACAAAGGGTAGGCCCGAAAGGTGTTTTTAAGGTGGTGTTGCTGCTGTTGCAATAAGGACAAGCCGTATGCTCCAACAACTTCATATCGGGCTGGTCTTTGTATTTGGGTGGTGGGGCTAGTCCAAAATTTTTGATGATCTCACGGCCTTTTTCACTGATGCGGTTGCTGCTCCAGGTTACATCAAAATTGGTTTCCACCTGCACCTGTTCAAAGCCCAAGGAAGCTACCGCATCGTGCACCTGCTTTTCCATGAGTTTGATGGCCGGACAACCCGAAAAAGTGGGGGTCATGCGTACCTGCACGGCCCCCGCTTCGGTGATTTGTACATCGGTAATGATACCCAAATCAACCACCGACAGTACGGGAATTTCCGGGTCCATCACTGTGGCAATGGCATCCCAAATGGCTTGGGTATCGGTGGTGAGATTTACCATTCGGCAGCAGGGTCTATGCGGAATACTTCGGTCATTTCGTCGAGCAAAGGCTGCAAAAATTCGGTGTGGAAGCCTTTGCGGCCACCATAAACAGGCTCGAGCTTGTCAATGTCTGGCATTTGAAGTCCGGCTTCCTGTAAAATGGCGCCTATTTCACCCAACCAAGCAGTACGAATGGCGGCTTCGCCTTTGTAGATGCCCTGTTGCACCAACAATGCTTCGCCTTCGAACGATTCGAACATCCCCAAAGCCAAGGCCATGTTTTGGTTGAAAGCCGACTGCATGCGGGCTTTGCTTTCTTCGTTGCCTTGCCCGAGTTGCTTCACAAAGGTGCTCGCGTGAAAAACGTGGTATTTGATTTCGCCTTTCACCTTCCGCGCCAATTTGGCAAGCGGATCGTAAGCGCTGTGTGAGGCGTCCTCGAAACGAATCAATGCAGCCACGTCAAACAGCAGGTGGCGCATCAAACTGAAGTCGTACTCGCCAATGGGGTATTCAACCAATTGGCAAGAGGTAAAGTCGGCTTCATTGCGCATGAAGGCGAGCGTGTCGGGATCGGCTTCACCCAGTTGCTCGTTCAATATGCTGTACAAACCCAGTGCATGACCTATTTTATCTTGCGCAATGGAAGAAAAAGCGATGTCTTCTTCTAAAATGGGGCCTAAACCGGTCCATTCTGAGTTGCGGTGACCTATGATCAAATGGTCGTCGGCCATGGCCAGCAACAAGCGGCGCAGGGCGTTTAAAGTGTCGGTATTAAACATCGAGCTGGGCTTTTTTGTAAGCGGCTATTTTTTCATTGACTTTGTAGCCGGCCGGATCGCGGTACATTTTTTCGGGCGTAGTGCTGAAAACATCGTAATCGTCGTAGTCCATGGCCAAAACATCGCGTGTGTTTACAATCCACAAATTCACGGTTTCACCACGCCGGGCATACTGCTCTTTGGCGAACAACAGCGCCATTTCGGCATTGGGGGCATGTACCACACCTACGCTGCTGTGCTTCTCACCGCGTTTTTTTTGGTGAAATACCTGGTAGGTTTCCCAGTGCTCTTCGCGCTGGAGGGTTTGATCGGGATTTTGCTCTTCAGCATCAATGCCCAAACGGGTCACGCGCGGATCGAGTGATTGAATGTTCATGGGTTTGGTTTAGGCCAGTGGCGTTACGTAATGTTGATCGGCACGCTTGAGGGCAGCTCGCACCCAGGCACCACGCTCTTCGGCGGTACGGCGCACAGCCAAACGCTCGGCGTTGCACGGACCGTTGCCTTTGATTACTTCGTAAAACTCGTTCCAATCGGGCTCGGTGAACTCCCACTGGTTGGTTTCGGGATTTTTCTTGAGGTTCGGATCGGGCAAAGTCAAACCAAGCTCCCAAATTTTAGGAACATACATGGTGAGAAACTGCTGACGCATATCGTCGTTCGAAGCCATCTTCACCTTCCAGCGCATGAGGGTTTCGGTGTGCTGACTCATTTTGTCGCTTGGCCCAAAGAAGTGCATGATGGGCTGCCACCAACGGTTGAGGGCGTCTTGCACCATGGCGCGTTGGGTAGGCGTTCCGGTTGCCAGGTACACAAATACGCTGTGGCCTTGCTTGAGGTGAAAGCTTTCTTCGTAACAAATCCGCTCCAAGGCACGGCAATAAGGGCCGTACGAACCTTTGCTGTTGGCCACTTGGTTCACAATGGCGGCGGCGTCGATGAGGAAGCCAATCACAGCCACATCGGCCCAGGTTTTGGAAGGGTAGTTAAATACGTTTGAATATTTCGATTTGCCGTTGATGAGGTCGTTGATCATGTCCTCACGGCTTTTGCCCAAGGTTTCGGCGGCGCTGTAGAGCAATTGTGCGTGGCCTACCTCGTCTTGTACTTTGGCCATGAGCGCCAGCTTGCGGCGGAAGCCGGGAGCCCTGGTAATCCATGTGCCTTCGGGCAGGGCGCCAATGATTTCGGAGTGCGCGTGCTGCTCAATCATGCGGATGAGTTGGCGGCGGTAATCGGCCGGCATCCAGTCGCGGGGTTCAATTTTTTCGCCGCGGGCAATGCGGGCTTCAAATTCAGCCAACAATACAGGGTCTTCAGCCTGCATTTCGGGCTTCTTCTTCTGATCGTCGTGGATGTATCCTCCTCCGTACATGGTATGTGGTGTTTAAGGTTTCTTGTTTAATCCGTTCAAAACTTGCTCTGAGAGCTGGGCGGCAATTTCGTGCGGCTGCAGGCGGCCTTCGGGACGGTACCAGTCGTACAACCAGTTGAGGGCCGACAACAGGCTCAATACCGCCAATTTTTCGTTTTCTATTTGAAAGTGCCCGGCTTCTTTGCCGCGGCTCAAAATATCCATGAAATAGGCCTCGTACTCGGTACGCATGCTTTTGAAAACACTCAAATCGGGCTCACTGAGGTGGCGCCATTCATGCTGAAAAACGGCAGAAGCGTTTACGTCGTTGGTAATCACTTCTACGTGCTTTTCGATGGCCAAGCGCAATTGTACTGGCGGTGCCAACTGCAGGTTTTGTACTTGATCGCGTGCACGGAAGAACGACTCAGCCATGCCAAAACAAATGCGATGCAGCAATTCTTCTTTGGAGCGCAAGTGGCTGTACAGCGATGCCGCTTCTATGCCAATGGCAGCAGCCAAATCGCGCATGCTGGTGGCTGCATACCCCCGCTCACGAAAGAGGCGGGTGGCCTTTTCGGTGATTTGGCTCTTGCGATCAGTAAGAATTTCTGCCATGGCTAACTAACAGTCGTTAGCAAAAATAGTTTGGATAATTGAAACCACCAAACGACAATGAATCAGGCAGCTGTAAAAAATTGCCCAAGCATACTGCCGCTTTGTGTATTTTCGTTCGTTTTTGTGATGCGCTTACTTCTGCACATAGCTATTGGTCTGGTTTTGTTGCTCGCTGCAACACTTTCTTCGTGCCGGCAAGACCGATTCACCCCCAATGCCAATGTCGATTTGCGTTTCGAAACCGACACTTTGCTTTTCGATACCGTATTTGTAACTGCGGGCTCCATCACCAAGCGTTTTAAGGTTTACAACCCTACCAACCAGAATATTGCTATTGACGAGGTATATCTGGCTGGCAGGAGGTTTACTGGCAATTCGCCATACCGCATCAACATCAATGGCATTCCAACTAACAATTTGGCGGGCGTAGAGCTTTTGGCTGGCGACAGCATGTATGTGTTTGTGGAGGTGACCATTGACCCCAACAGCAGCAATACGCCTTTCATAGTAACCGATTCGGTAATCTTTCGCTCGGGCAACCGAATAGGTAAAGTGTTGTTGGCCGCATACGGACAAAATGCCGTTTTTTACAATGGGGAGATATTGCCTTGTAATACTGTATGGACTGCCGACAAGCCCATAGTGGTTTACAATTCGGTGCTGGTTGACAGCGCTTGTCAACTTACCATACTGCCCGGGGCCAAAGTGTATTTCAATAAAAATTCGACGCTTTTTGTTCAAGGTAGTTTGCGAGTATTAGGACTACCTCAACAACCAGTAGTTTTTAGAGGCGACCGTTTAGATCCGTTTTACCGTGATTTGGCAGGCGCTTGGAACGGCATCCACTTTTTGGTTGGCAGCACCAACAACGAAATCCGCAGTGCCGAAATGTACAATGGCAATATAGCCATCAGGGTAGATTCGTTGCCAGCCGATGGTAGTGCGTCTCCAAATTTGATATTAAATAGGGTGCGCATCGATAACTTTGCCATAGTAGGCTTACTTGGATTCACTGCTCGAATTGAAGCCTACAACACGCTCATCAGCAACTGTGGCCTTTATAATTTCTTGGGCGATTTTGGGGGAGAATACACCTTCAGGCATGCCACTTTGGTGAATTTCAGCACAGGTTTTTCGCGGGGCTTTCCTCTTTTTGCACTTACAAATCGTGATTTAAATGGCCGCCCTAACGTGGCACGTTTGGTGATGCAAAACAGCATTGTTTGGGGCTCGCGGCAGGAGGAGTTTGCGTTGGACACAACCCGCGCCACCGGATTTACAGTCGAACTGAGCCACACCACCCTGCGAAGCCAGCGCACCCAATTGGTAGGTACTGCCTTGCAATTTACCGATCCTCGTTTCAAGAATGTGGGTGAGAAAAATTTTGAGATCGATACTTTGAGTCCGGCCTTTAGAGCTGGCGCCAACCTGATACCTTTGTATCCACGCTTACAAACCGATTTGTTAGGGCGTTCCCGGGCTGCTCAGCCTACCTTGGGTGCGCTTGAACGCATTGAATAACCACTTAAAACCTAAGTATGCTTACCAGCGAAGAAAACCTGATCATGGTGCCTTACGATTTTACGGCGCCTTCCGATTGTGCTTTACAACATGCCATTGCCATTGCCAAAGCGGCAAATGATAGGGTAATGATACTGCATGTGCTCAACAGCGACAGTAAATCGTTTATGAAGAAGGAACGTTTGAGCATCAAAGATTTGAACGATAAGCTGCAAATTCTCGCCAACGACATCCAGCGTAAATCGGGCGTAAAAGCCTCTTACGAAATGGAAGAGGGCAGCATTTTTACCACCATTCCTGAATATGCCGAAAAATCGAAAGCGCGATTGGTGGTAATGGGTACCAGTGGTATACAAGGCATGCAGCATATTACCGGAGCGCACGTCTTGAAAATTGCTGAAAACAGCACCGCGCCCGACGTCATTGTGCAAACCCGTCCAATCAGACCCCATGGCTACAAAACCATTGTAATGCCCATGGATTCGACCAAGGAAAGCAAACAAAAAACCACCCAAGCGGCGGCCATTGCACAACTATTCCAAGGAACGGTACATTTGTTTGTTGCTCATGAAAGCGATGAGTTTTTGGCCAAAGCCGTGGGGGCAAACGTTACCTATGCTGAAAAAATGTTGAGGAACCACAACATCAACTACGCCATAGCGCATGAAGACCCTAAGGGAAAAGGCTATGTGAAGCAGATTTTGGCCTATGCCGATAAGGTGGAAGCCGATATGATTGTAATTATGACTGGTGAAGACCGTGGATTGCTTGACATCATCACGGGATCTGACGAAGAGAATATTGTGAACAACAAGTCGCAGATTCCAGTATTGTGCATCGACCCCATGAATGCCCAATATGGCAGCGTCTTTACATGGTAAATAGGGAGCCAAAGAAATAAGAACTCAAGGCGAGCATAAGCCCTGCTTTTGCCAAATAGCGGGTAAGGTTGCCATGAATTGCAGCCCCTTTTCCTTACTTTTGCACCGCCTTTAACTGTATAATGGCATGATGATCAACGAAAACTCCAAGGTGATAGCCGTCGATTTCGATGGCACGATTGTAGAGCACGCCTATCCCGCCATTGGCGATGAGATGCTGTTTGCTTTTTCTACCTTGCGCCGTTTGCAAGAAAAGGGGCACAAGCTCTTGTTGTGGACCATTCGTGAAGGCGAATTGCTGCGAGAGGCTGTTGATTTTTGTGCTGCCAATGGGGTAGAGTTTTACGCCGTCAATAAAAATTACCCCGAAGAGGAGTTTGAGTTTGGGGTAACGCCTCGCAAACTGAATGCTGACATTTTTATTGACGATAGAAATGTAGGCGGCTTCCGTGGCTGGGGCGAAATTTACCAGATGCTGCATCCAGAAGATGGCGAATTCAAGCACGACGTCATCAACAAAGCGGCTCATAATAACTTCAAAGGCAAAAAGCGGAAGAAAAAAGGCTTCTTCCAGAAATTATTTGGCGGGTGATTGTTTACAAAAGCAGAGAAGAAATTGAAATCATGCGCGCCGCCGCACAGGTGGTGAGCCGTGCATTGGGCGTGGTAGCCGAAGCCATTGGTCCGGGTGTTACCCCGCTCGAACTCGACCGCTTGGCCGAAACCTACATCCGCGATCAAGGAGCAGAGCCAGCATTCAAAGGGCTCTATGGCTTTCCCAATACCTTGTGCATGTCGCGCAACGAACAGGTGGTGCACGGCATTCCCGACAACAAGCCCCTGCGCGAAGGCGATATCATCAGCGTGGACTGTGGCGCCAAGCTGCACGGCTTTTATGGCGACCATGCCTACACTTTTGCCATTGGCGAAATCGACCCTGCTACGCGCCGATTGCTCGACGTGACCCTCGAATGTTTGTACCTGGGCATCGTACAAGCCGTTGCCGGCAACCGCATAGGCGACATAGGTTTTGCTGTTCAACAGCATGCCCAAAAGAACGGCTACGGCGTGGTGCGCGATTTGGTGGGCCATGGCCTCGGTCGCAAACTACACGAAAAGCCCGAAGTACCCAATTTCGGCAAACGTGGTTCGGGGCCGTTGATTCAAGAAGGCCTCGTGATTGCCATTGAACCCATGATCAATATGGGTGTAAAAGACATCAAACAACTGTCGGACGGCTGGACCATTGTCACCGCCGACCGCAAACCTTCGGCCCACTTCGAACACGACGTGGCCATCATCGACGGAAAGCCCGAAATTCTGTCGACTTTTAAATACGTAGAAGAAGCATTAGCCAAGCAAACAGCATAATTATGGGACGCGCATTTGAATACCGCAAAGCCAGAAAATTTGCCCGTTGGGACAAGATGTCGCGCATTTTTCCGCGCATCGGCAAAGAAATCACCATGGCCGTAAAGGCCGGAGGACCTGATCCTGAAACCAATCCGCGTTTGCGGGTGGCCATGCAAAATGCCAAGGGCGCCAATATGCCCAAAGACCGCGTGGAAGCTGCCATCAAACGCGCCACCAACAAGGACGAAAAAGACTACGAAGAAGTGGTGTACGAAGGTTATGGTCCACATGGCGTGGCCATTGTGGTAGAAACCGCAACGGATAACCCTACCCGCACTGTAGCCAATGTGCGTCACTTATTCAACAAATACGGTGGCTCTTTGGGCACTTCGGGCTCGCTGAGCTTTATGTTTGAGCGCAAGGGCATTTTCCGCCTGCAAGCCGAAGGGGTGAACATGGAAGAACTGGAGCTCGAACTCATTGATGCCGGTGCTGAAGACATTCAGGAGGATGAGGGTGAAATCATTGTAACCGCTGCCTTTGCCGATTTTGGTTCGATGCAAAAAGCCCTCGAAAAGCTTGGCGTGAACGTGATCAGCTCGCAGCTGCAGCGTATTCCAGCCAGCTATGCCGAAATCAACGAGCAGCAAGAAGAAGAAGTGATGAAGCTCATCGATTTCTTGGAAGAAGACGAAGACGTACAGAACGTATTTTACAATTTGCCGTAATCTGTGAATTTCGACTAATTGAAGTGGCATTATAGTACTTAATTTGATTGAGCCAAAATAATTGGTACAGGCCTACGAGATAATTGTTAATTTCGAGATATGCAGAACTATCCAATGTGGAGATGGGATCAAGGAAGGTTGGCATATTTCCAGTTCGACAATCTGAGACTAATTGCAGAGTCGCTTTGCCAGTTGGAAGGTGTCATTCTTAGTCAAGGTAATATCGACCCAATTCGACAAGAATTGGTAATTTGGACTGGATTGCCCTTTGCGCCAAATACTTACAAAGTATGGAGAAATTACAAGCGCGTTTTTGAATGTTCACTTCTGGCAACAAATTATCAAGGCCGGCTTTTCGTATCTGACATTGCCAAAAAAATATCATTGGCATCAACAGAAAGCATCGACGTCGATGACTACATGGCTTTGTTCATCCCGAGATTTCGATATCCTTTCCCCGCCTTCAATGAAAATCAAAGCGACATCGTAGTATATCCTTGCATAGCGGTACTAAAACTTTTACTGGCTAAGTTTTCTGTTGGCAAAATACCAGTAGTATCATTAGAAGAGGTTTTTGAAAAATTAATTGCTAACGAAGTAACCGGACTTGAGGAGACTTCTCATTACTTGAAAATCACACCAAAGTCAATCTCTATTAACCCAGATCAAAACAGACAAGTGCGAGAGATGCTGATTTTTATAAGTCAAATGAGCATTTTAAAATGGCAGAACGGTAAGCTTTACTTGGACATTACTATGGTCGATTTTGAAGCTACTAATGGATTGGAACTTTTGATAAACCCGGTCATTAAGAAAATTGAGTTAAATCGAGAAGAAGAATTTATATCGCTGACAAATTTGCATGGAACTCAAATAATGCCTTTCACATTGTCTTCAAGAGACGGTGGTTTTGAGGATTTATTTATAGAAGGAAGAAAACGAAAAGTAACCCATTTTAAAATAGAAAGAAGCCCATTATTGCGAAAAATGTACTTCGAACGTTATCCTTCAACCACTTGTGAAATGTGTGATTGCGATACCAAGAAATCGTATCCTTGGACGGAAAATATTCTTGAAATACATCACATACTACCACTATCATCTACCCTATCCATCACTGGAGAAGGCACCTCGTTATCTGATGTAGTTGGACTTTGCCCAAATTGCCATAAAAGCGTTCATATCTTTTATAGAAACTGGTTTGTTAAGTATAGCCTCGATGATTTCAAAAGCAAAGAACAAGCGATTGAGGTTTATTATGAAGCTAAAAACAGTATATTAGTGTAATGGTAGACCTTGTCAATAAACTGAAGCTTGATGATCAAATCAAGATGTTAGAGTCATGCATTAAGCACGATAAAAACTTACATGAAGAGCTTTACAGAAGAGGGCTTACATATGATAACCTCAGATATCAAGATTATAGTAAATTAAGCACATTAAAATCTGAGTTTATACCGATCAACAAACTAAGGCTAAAGGAGCATTCAATCCCGGCTGTTAGCTTTTTTTCAGGTGCTGGTGGCCTGGATATCGGCTTTGCATATGCAGGGTACAAAAACTTAGCATCGATAGAAAATAACGAATTATTTTGTAATACACTTAGACTTAATTTTCCAGACCACTTGGTCATAGGACCACCTGATTACACCGGCGATGTAACTCATAGAGAAAGTATTGCGGCTGTATTAAAGTCGAGATTGTCAATAGATACTGCTTTTGAAGGAGTGTTTCACGGAGGTCCACCTTGTCAACCGTTTAGTATTGCCTCTAACCAGCGCTTTAGCAAAACAAATGAAAACTTTAAAAGAAAAGGCTTTTTAGACGAAGAAAAGGGCAATTTACTTTTAGATTATATATGGTTCATTTCAATGTTTAAACCAAGAGTTTTTATAATTGAAAATGTACCAGGCCTTTCAGATTTAGACGGCGGAATCCAATTAAAAGAAGCTTTAAATCACCTTACAAAGCTAGGATACAATATAACTAAGCCAACCGTGATAAACACTGCCAATTATGGGGTGCCTCAAAAAAGACTTCGACTCATTATTGTTGGTGCAAGATCAAAATACACATTTAAGTTTCCTGAGCCCTCGCTTGAAACAATGCCGTGTTATGGGATTTTTGAAATGCCTTTGACTAACACTTCTAATCACATTACTCGATATCACAGCGCTGAATCTGTTATGCGATATATGAAATTGGAATATGGGGAACGCGATCAACTGGGAAGAGTGGACAGATTGAACCCTTATTTACCAAGCAAGACGGTTATTGCCGGAGGGACAAAAGGAGGAGGCAGATCACATCTTCATCCGTATTCCCCTCGAACATTAAGTGTTCGAGAAAGTGCCCGTATACAAACTTTTCCAGATGAGTACAAGTTCGAAGGTTCGGTCGCTAGGCAATTCACGCAGGTAGGAAATGCTGTTCCTCCCATTCTAGGATTTAATCTAGCAAAAGAAATTCGAAATCAATTCTTTGAACATAACATTTCATCTATTAAAGTTAAGTCAACACTCGTCGAAGTTAGTTGAGTTTGGAATCGCTCAGTCGTTATTCTATAGAACTTCAATAATGGCCAGCTTACTCAAGCCTAATTACATTACATACAACACGGTTTGTAGTTCCATAATTTAAAGTCAATTCTTGGCTTTCAAAATGAGAGAATCATTTACATTTTGATTCCACCAACCTTTTTTCGTTTCAGCAACCAGCGCAGCTACATCCTCTTGGCTAGCTTTTGATGAAGCCGTTGCTTCTTTATACATCAGATAGTCAATCAACCCTTGTAAGCCTTCCGTGTCAATGTTAGCAGGTAATCGAATAATGATTTCGTCGCTATTTCGCTCAATAGTCATAGCATTAACCTTTTAAATAAAGTTAATTAGAAATAACGAAACCCGCGTGTTGAACAAAGAATACATTTTTAATTACAAAGCAAAACCCCCGCTAGCTTTGCCAACGGGGGTTTTCTTGTATGCAGTTAGCTTACCAAATAATAACCTGCTTGCTTTCATCGGCAACCATGCCCTGGCCGGGCTGGCAACCCCATGCCTCGCGGAATTCGGGCATATTGGCCAATGGACCACGTACACGGTATTCGCCTGGAGAATGTGAATCGGTAATGATGCGCTTGCGGAGTTCCTTTTCAGCAATATTCTGCGACCAAACCGTAGCCCATCCCAAGAAAAAGCGCTGCTGCCAGGTAAAGCCATCAATGGTGCCGCTCAGGTCTTTGCCTTCGTTGGCGTGCTTGTAAGCGTAGTAGGCCATGGTGAGTCCAGCCAAATCGGCAATGTTTTCGCCCTGGGTGAGACTGCCGTTAATGAACACACCATCGAGCACTTCGTAACCATTGAACTGGGCTACAATGCGACCGGTGCGTTCTTCGAACAGCTTGCGGTCCTGTTCGGTCCACCAATTGCTCAGGTTGCCTTTGGCGTCGTACTTGCTGCCTTTGTCATCGAAACCGTGCGAAAACTCGTGACCGATAACTGCGCCGATGCCTCCATAGTTTACGGCATCTTCGGCATTGGGGTCGTAGAAGGGTGGCTGTAAAATGCCAGCAGGGAACACAATTTCATTGCGGCTGGGCGAATAGTAGGCATTTACGGTTTGAGGTGTCATGCCCCACTCGGTTTTGTCGATAGGCTGGCCAATTTTGCCAATCATCTCACGGTAACCGAACAAACGTACTTGCATCACATTTTCGAAGAGGGTTTCAGCTCCAATTTGAACACTGCTGTAATCTTTCCACTTATCGGGATAACCGATTTTGTATTCAAAAGCCGCCAACTTCACCAATGCTTGTGCTTTGGTTTCTTCGCTCATCCAAGGAAGGGCTTCGATGCGTGCTTTGAAAGCATAACGCAGGTGCTCTACCATCTCGCCCACTTTTTTCTTGGCTTCGGGACTGAAATGTTCCTTAACAAATAACTGACCAACCACCTCACCCAAACTGCCGTTGGTGAGGTTAATGGCACGCTCCCAGCGCGGTTTCATTACCGTAGTGCCGCTCAAAGTAGTAGAATAAAAACCGAACTGCGCCTTCTCAAAGCGGCTGTCGAGAATGCCCGCTGAGCCATTGAGCACCGACCATTTGAGGTAGTTGCGCAAATCGGCCAAGGGCGTGTTGGCCACAATGTTTTGCATGCCTTTGAGGAAATCGGGCTGCGAAACCACCAAGTCGTTGAATTTAGGTACACCAGCTGCCTTGAAGAAATCGCCCCAAGGGGTAGCACCAAACTGCGGATGATCAACAAAAGCTTGGTAGCTGAATTTGTTGTAGGTCTTGTGAGGGTCGCGGCGTTCAACACGGGTCATGCTGATTTCGGCCAAGGCTTTTTCAATTTTGAAAACGCGTTCGGCTGCTTTGTCGGCATTGGCAATGCCTCCCATCTTGAACAATTCGGTCATGTAAGCCACATAAGCCTGCTGAATGGCCACAGATGCTTCGTCGGTTTTGGTATAATAATCACGATCGGGCAATCCAATACCGCCTTGGCCGAGGTAAACAATGTTGGCCTCGCTGTTTTTCGCATCAATGCCCACATAGAAGCTGAAAAACCCGCCGAAGCCTTGGCTGCGCATTTCGCCAAGGAAGCTCATGAGCTGTTTTTTGTCCTTCAAGCCATCTACCTTGGCCAAATATGGCTGAATGGGTGCAGTGCCACGTTTGTTCAGCAACTCTTCGTTCATGGCCGATTTGTAAAAATCGCCCACCATTTGCTCAGGACTACCAACGGCAAATCCGTTTTTGTCTCTCAACAACCGATCGAGAATGGCGCGTATTTTTTCATCGTTTTGTTTCGCCAATTTGTTGAAAGTTCCCCAGCGGCTTTCGGTTTCGGGCATGGGGTTGTTCTTCATCCAACCACCGGCAGCAAAAGCATAAAAATTATCGCAGGCGTTGGCAGTTAGGTCGAGGTTGTTGCTGTCGACTCCCGAGCGCAGTTGTTGCGCCGAAGTTTGCAAACTAACCGCCACCAAAAGACCAGTAAATAGGTGCTTCATAGGTAAAATTTTAGCGGAAATATAGGAAAATGCCCGCTAAAGTGCAGGGCAGATGCATTGTAAATATGATTTGGAGCGAAATTCAATTCTATTTGTTATTTTAGCTCCTCTAATAAATCTGTTATGACAAAAAGAATTTTAGGTTGGATGTTGGTAGGCGGTTTGGCCTTGGCTGCTTGTAAAAAAGAGCCTGTACCCATTCCTGAACCCGAACCTGTTCCCACAAAAACTCAGATGCTGACCAAATCTTGGAAGGCTGATAGTTTGATTGTTGATGGTCAAAATGTAACTGCCTTGTTCGCTTCGGCCCGCTTTACTTTTAGAGCAGACAACAAGTACGTTTTTTCAACCATTTTAGGTGCCGATTCGGGCGCATGGGCATTTGCTAACAGCGAAACCCAAATTGTTTTGGACCCAGGACCCGACCAAGAAATTTGGAACATTGAAACAATTAGCGCTTCTCTTTTGCGTGTTAATGCTTCTGATCCAGATGGCACCTTGCGTGCACAATTCAGCCCAGCACCTTAAGTGTTGCTGTGCAGTATTCAGAAAGCCGGATTCGTCCGGCTTTTTTCATTTAGAAGCGTACGCCAAAGCGTACGCCACCCTGAATGGGTAGGATGTTGTTGGCAGAAATGAAAAAATCGACGCCAACCAGCCTAAATGGCCCACTAATGTTGTAACCCAATTCGGCATGGCGTACCAGAGGGGTATAGAGGGCAGAGGCAAAAAATGCCTCATCGATACCTAAGGTGCGGAAATAATGCCATTGAGTGAGGGCCAGTCGGCCAAACCTATATACCCCAAAAGCCTTCAGATAACTGGCATTGGTGCTGAATTGGTAGACAGGTAAGTTGCGAAAATAAGGCGATTCGCTGCTTTGCAAGAGCGATTGAAAAGCGTTGAAATGATTAAAATCAAGGAAATACTGCGGTGGACTAATGAAAAACCCAGCATTGGCTGCAAAAGTGAGGCTATTGCCTTTTTGTAAACTTTTGTACTGGCTAATGCCCAAATCGGCTTTCCAGAAGGTAGTCCCTGTATGTCCTCCAACCAACTGAAAGGTGATGATGGGTTTATTCCGATTGGCCACACGCTCTTCACCATTGATGATGGCTTGTTTGGCCCACGGTCTCCATTCCATTTCGCCATGCCAACCAATAAAATGATGGGCATTAAATGCGGTAACAGGCAGGTGTAAATTCGCAGGTGCGTTTTCTGACCAGCGACCAGGAGCCGTGAAAAAGGCGAAGCGAGCCTGGTTTTGCAATGGCGAACGGTATTGGTACTCAACTCCGCCTTTCAGCTGCCATTGAGGATTTAAATTGCGCGCTGCCTTGATTTCCACAAAACTTTTTTCATAAAGTTTGAGGATGTTGTCGTTGTAAAGCAGGGTTTGAACCAAGTTAACCGCTGGACTGATGGGATTTTCGTTGTTGTACTGCGAAATAGCGGTTCCCGCAGCCATTTTCCACTGATAATGGGCGCGATTGCGCTCGTAATAGGCATTGGTCAGCAAGCGGTCGCGGGCAAAAGCATAGCGCACATTGAGGCCCAATTGCTCGTTGCTTGTACGCGATTTACGGGTGGTATATCGCAAGTGCGAACCCAGTACGACGCCTTCAACGGTATTGTAAAAATCGACCCGCTGAATCATATCAAATGCCAACCCTCGGTAACTGAGTTGTTTGCTGTAGCCAACCCTTTCTATAAAAGGACCGAGTCGATAGGTGTGTCCGGTTATGGGGTGGTACCATTTGAAACGGTTGTTTTCACCAGAAGTATCGGCCTTGAGGTTTTTGGCAACATAAATTGAATCGGCCTCTCGATAGCCAATAATTTCGTTCTCTTCGAGAGGCATTTGGCGAAGCTCGCTCCACATCGAGTCGGGAGTGACCCGCGCCAGCGTATCCACTTCGTAGCTATAGCGAATGACATCGAGTGAATCTGGCACTTGCTCGGTTTGTTTCTTCATTTTTCGAGCTTCATCACGTGCTGCGCGGTTGCCTTTGTTGCCTTCCTCGAATCGCAGGCGTTCGACCGGACGCAATGCTGCCAGGGCTTCGGCATTGGTGGTTACGCGGTAGTTACGAACCGAAGTCACATATCGGATGTCGGCATTAGCCCCCAGATAGTTAGCCTTGAGCTTCACGTCTTGCTTCACTGGCATCCACACTTCTTCAAAAGCTTGGTATTCTTGCTGTAGATGGTATTCAACGCCATTATCATCACGGTAGCGCACATCTAGGGCGTGAATGGCCAAACTGGGTTCGAGCAAATAAATGTCGCCACTCAGCAAATACGGACCTTTGGTGCGGGCTTCAATACCAATGCGTACGAGTTTGAGGTTACCCTCCTGCTTTTCGCCACGATAAGCAAAGCGGTAATTTGCAAAAGCGCGGCCCGAAAGGGGCGAAATGATATCGCCCACATTGGGTCGGTAGAAGTTGAAATTGGCAAAATTGATGGTAGGTGAGCTGCCCGGAGGGAGGTTTGAACGTATGCTCACCACTTTTTCGCTGAAAGTAGCTGGAAAGCGGTATTTCACCTCGCTTACCGATTCCAACAAATAAGTGGTTCCCATTTTGATGTTCTGCTGCTCCATGAGCTTGCGTACTGCCCAAGGCGCTTTGGTAACAGTGAGGCTGCCTTTCACATAGGTCTTGGCTTCGTAGGCACTTACTGCAGCAAGGTGCAAGGGGGCATTTCTAATGGCACGTCGCATGATGGCATAGGCGGGGTCTTCGGCCCGCGCATTCACTTTGATTTCGCCCAACTCAAATACTTGTCGGGTCAGTGCAAAATCGCGTATAAGTCCGGCGTTCCCCAGTTCTACGGCCACTTTCAAGGCATTGAAGCCCAAGTAATGCAATTGCAGGGTGTAGTTTCCCGCTGGCAGGTAAATTTCGAAACGGCCGCTTTCATTGGTGATGGTGCTGTGGCTGCCCGGACTGAGCGACAATGACGCATAGGGCAAACCCTGACCTCTTTCATCGGTCACCCTGCCTCGAAAGGCCACATTTTGGGCAAAAGCGCTTGCATCAAAGAAGCAGAAAAGACAAAACAGCCAAAGACGCATATTGGCTACTAAGATGCAGCGGAAATGTGAAGATTAAAAACATCAGGCTACGCGTACGTCTTTGAACTCAAGGTTAAAGGTTCGAGGAGAACAACCCGAATTGTCGAAAGCCAAGGGAGACTGCCCAACACCAGCAACATTTGGTTTAAGCATGCCCCGGCTGCTTCGCTCATCAAGGCCTTGCGGCATTTTGCCTTGAGCACGGGTTCGGCCTGCAGTTCGCACAAAGCCGAAGCCTCGCATGTGCTGCTGGCACTTGGACTTACCGAAGCCGAGGCTGCTTGTTGCCTAGGCATCAGTTGGGGACGGCCTACTACGGAAGCAGCATTGATGGCTGCGGCGGATGAATTGGTTATCGCTGTAGAAAATGTACGCGCTTCTTCTCCTGCTTGGAAGTACCAATAAATTGCCAAGAGCCATTGCTCCTCGCCATGTTCAAACCGCGCAATCAAAAGCGCTACGTTCGTTTGACGTAATGCCTCCTGCTTAGTGTTTGATCAACTTGCCAAAAACAGCAGGACGCTGCTCGTCTTGAAGTTCGTACACATACACGCCCGCAGGTAAAAAACCGGCGCTTACACGCACTTCATCGGTGAAATGCCGCTCCAAAATTTGCTTGCCCGATACATCCATCAAACGCAGCACCTTGGCTGATGTGCCAGTAGTTTGGATATCAAAATAGTGGTTGAAAGGATTGGGGTAAACCGATACTTGCGGCAGTGCAACTTCATCTACCTTCAGCGCCAACATGCAATCGGAGGAGCCCAATCCGAAGACCGACCACAAAGTGCCTCCCGGACTTTGGCCATAACACTGCAACTGCTCAAAGTAGCTAAATGGCCCCGAAAAACTGCTAGGCAGATAATTATCGGTACCATGACCCATCCCTTCTATCACCACTCGCTCTCCTATGGTGTCGAGATAGAATAGTCGCCGGTAGCTACCATTCATCAGTACCGAATCAATCCGCAGTACAGGATATTGTGAATAACCGTTTTGTGCAAAGCGCTCGCCCTTTAGGCTGTCACCTACGGCACATTCATAACTTACCATCAGCTTTTCGATACCCGATTGAAGGTCGAATTCCCACATTTCTCTGCCCTGCTGTCGAACAAAGGAGTGGAATCTAATGCCATAGGTAGCGGTTGACCAATCGTAAGCTCTTTCCCATTTGCACATCACTCGTTTGTAAAGCAGGTTGCCTATCATGGAGTCGCCACTCAGATAGTACATGGAGGATTCGTTATAGGGATCTCCCCCATTGTTGAAGCGGGCCGACCCAATCCAACGCGGATGATTGGCGAAATAATCAGGCACTTGGGCGGCAGTCAAGCCGGAAATGAAGAAAAAAACGAGCAGTAAGATGTGTTTCATGGTAGACCTCCGAAGCAAGCAATCTGTATTATGTTACAATATAATTGCTTCCATCGAAACCTCAAAATTGGCGCTAAAAATGCACCGTGGGCAATCAACTTATTTCTTTTCTGGCACACCCGACTATCCAGCACTACCATTGCTAGGTATAAGCAAGGGGCTAGCCTAATACCATCCAAGGCACAACAGGCAGCTAAAATTACCTCAACAGCACCTTCTCTGTGAGCGTTTGGTTGCCATTAAATATGAGGGTGAGCTGCACCCAGGGCAGTTTTTGGCCGCGGAAATCGAACGAAACTTCGTTTTCACCCACTTGCAAATCGCTGAGTTTGCCTTTTTCGAGTACACGGCCATCGGCCGCTGTCACCAAGTAATGCACACTGAGTTCACGTTCCAAGTCAAACAGTACGATGAATTTGCCTTTGCTCGGATTGGGTTGCACCCGCATGCGGTATGGCTTGGGCATTTGGGCGAGCGCAGTTCCGGTAGACTGTCCTGTTCGTATCAAACGCACCGCATACACCTGGGCCGAAGCCGCGGTAACTCCGGTATTGTTTTGGGTAAAAGCGTTGGGAACGGGGCTCACCAATCCACCCACCACATGACCCAATAACAAGGTATCGGCATGGCCCGCGGTTAAGAGGAGCTGCTCGGTAGAAAGGTGCGGCAGGGCTTTGTTGATCACAAACTCAGCACTGGCTCCCACCATCACAGGCATTTGTTCGGGTTGCACAAATTCGTATAGGTTGTTTTGCGCATCGCGACTCACACGGCTGATGGTACGCACAAAAGGCACATTGTTGTCTTGCACCAACTGCCCGGCGCTGTCGTAAAAATACTGACTCAAGCCCCCTAAAAACAGGTTGTGGTTGGTTCCAGTACTTTGGTCATAAAGAGCTACCCTGGCGCTGTGGTAATGACTGAGCTTTTGTTCAAAGTTTTGGCGCGGCGTGATGCTTTCTGCGGTAATGTCAACAGGGTAGAGGTAGGGTAAATCGGCGGTATACTGGAATACGCCTGACGAAATCATGTAGCCGGGCTGGTTGCCAACGAAAGTTTGGGGCAGCAAATTGTAATCGCGCCGGTGCAAATGGGTAGCGTCGGTGATGGTGCTATAAGCGCCTATTTGCAGGCTTTGGCCAGGTGCTGAAAGCTGGAATTTGCGTATTTGGTTGCTGTAGCGCTGGGTAAAGCCAGGACCGTTGTTCGGGCCCATGGGGTTGTAGCGACCAGCAAAAAAATGTCCGCCTACCAGCAGGTAATCGTTGTTCAATTTGCCCATTTGACCCCCTGTAAGTGCAAAAGCCGTATCCTCCAGTCGCTCAATATGCGGCGCCAAGGATTGTTGCTGCTGCACGGCTTGGATCAAATTAGGCACATGAATGCGCAACAAACTGCCATAGGTCAGATATTGGTTGGCACCGGCCGAAAAGCCATATCCACCTACAAAAAGCAGGTAATTGCCGTCTTGCAGAAAAAGCGGATTGGTGCTGCTGAGTTGTTCTTGCACGACTGCTGGCAAGCTTGCCAAGGAAAAAGCATAGGCAGTATCGGCTTGCGGGTCAACAATAAATCCTTGCGTATTGGCCTGTGCCACCGGAAAGGCATTAAACGGCTGCCGGGCGTGGATACCATCGCGTCGGCCACCCAGCAGCAACCAATATTGGCTGGTTTGTGCCACGGCAAAGGAGTGCAAGCCCGGCAAGCCTTGGATGGTGCGAGGGCTGAGTTGAATATGGTAGGGGAAATCGGGTTGCGCCCAGGTAGCCAATGACCAAGCCAACAAGGCCAATAATATGAAAAGTCGTTTTTTCATTTGGTAAATGTAGTGGGCGCATCACCAATCATGTGTAACCACTGTAACATAAAGGCGCAAATCAGCAACAGAGCACTGCACTAGGTGAGCTGTGTTTCTGAATGGTTTATTATCTTGCTGTATGGAAAAGACATTTGCTTTCGCTTTAGCACTGTGTTGCTTATTGAGCGCTCGTCTGCAAGCCCAACAAGTAATACATTTTGATGATCCCATACCAGCTGCATCGATCGATGGCGCCTTTCGTTCGGCCATACATGTAGATTCGTCGCAAGCTGTTTTTCACGACCAGCAAGCCTGGATCGCGGAATACCAAAAGATGTACAACGCTTTTTCGAAACACCTCAAGGAAGGAGGATTGCAATTGTCAGAACCCTTGCGTTTAAATGTGCGCACCTATTTCAGACCCGATGGAAGCATTGGCCACATAGCCTACAACCATGCTCCAACCGCTTTGGATGAACAGCAAGCCAAGCTATTTAACCAATTGCTCGAGGCCTTTGCGCGCGCATACAAAGTATCGTTTTCGGCCAACGAGCCCTTTAAACAATGTGGTCCGGTTTTGTTGCAGGCGAATGTGGAGGTAATCACAAAGACCGAGTATGAATAACTCATAGATTAGCCATCCCTTACTTTGGCGTATAAAATTTAGCTGCGCTGATCCCGAGGGGGGAGTCCTACAACCAAACCTCGCACCGCTGGGGGCGGTGCTGGTTTTTTTATGCCTGCCTCTCGCTTGCGGCTGGGGCCGCAGACTCGATGGGGATTAGCTGCGCTGATCCCGAGGGGGGAGTCCTACAACCAAACCTCGCACCGCTGGGGGCGGTGCTGGTTTTTTTATGCCTGCCTCTCGCTTGCGGCTGGGGCCGCAGACTCGATGGGGATTAGCTGCGCTGATCCCGAGGGGGGAGTCCTACAACCAAACCTCGCACCGCTGGGGGCGGTGCTGGTTTTTTTATGCCTGCCTCTCGCTTGCGGCTGGGGCCGCAGACTCGATGGGGATTAGCTGCGCTGATCCCGAGGGGGAAGTCCTACAACCAAACCTCGCACCGCTGGGGGCGGTGCTGGTTTTTTATTTGCTCCCGCTCGCTTGCGGCTTGGGGCCGCAGACTCGCAGAAGCAAATCGAGTAGGAAGGTAGGGATTATTTCCCTACCTGTCCTCTCACACCACCGTAC